>OKPG01000001.1_pt1 | contig 129066 bp, 123 predicted proteins | sample 1612331 | NCBI WGS metagenome assembly OKPG01 (sample SAMN04436790, study PRJEB24849) | human gut metagenome | biome: human gut; feature: NICU; material: stool | host: Homo sapiens | place: USA: Saint Louis, MO | collected 2011-04-21
TGTTTAAACAAGGAAATATTCATTCAATATGTAAATAAAAAAAACCTTTCCAATAGGCTCCGAAAACGTATAATGAGAATGATCATTCTCACTTTTTACGGTAGCCGACGATGAGCACAAAGCTGGAAGAACGACAAAAACTACGGCAGGACGAAATCATCACCGCCGCGCGTCGCTGCTTTCGCGCCAGTGGATTTCACGCTGCCAGCATGTCGCAGATCGCCAGCGAAGCCAGGCTCAGCGTCGGACAAATCTATCGCTATTTCAGTAACAAAGACGCGATCATTGAAGAGATGATCCGCCGCATTATCGACTCACGTATTGAGGAGATGCAGGGCAAAACCCTGGTTGAAGGGATGCCGCAGGCGCTTGCCTGGCGCCAGACGCTGAACGAAGATGATGACGCGCTAATGCTCGAAATGTCCGCAGAGGCCACACGCAATCCGCTGGTGGCAAACATGCTGATCGAAGCCGAAGCCCGCATGTTCGCCAACGCCTGTGAGCACCTGAAAAAGCAGTTCCCCCACCTGAGCGATGAGCATATTCGCTGCTGCGTGGAGATTACCGCCGTGATGATCGAAGGCACGATTTACCGTCGACTCACGCCTTTAAAAGTACCGTCAGAACAATTAGAGCCCATATACCAGAATATTTTAAATATGCTTTTCTCTGCGAAGTAATCGCATGTGAATAATTAGCGGAAATAAGTAATTTCCCTTTTTTCATTTCTGGCTCTGCCAGAGATGCGGGATCGCTGTGCTTTTAATTAGCCCTCCTCCCTGTTAAGCGATTAACAGGGCAGGCTTCGTTCACCCTGGAAAAAGATTATGAAAACCATAACAACCTCCATCGCAGCATTACTCCTCCTGACAGGGTGCGATAATGCGCAAACATCTGCTCCCCAGCGTCCTCTTCCGGAAGTGGGGATTGTCACACTCATGAGCCAGCCGGTGTCCGTGGTCAGCGAGCTGACCGGCCGCACCGCCGCCGCGATGAGCGCCGAAGTGCGCCCTCAGGTGGGCGGCATTATTCAGAAACGGCTCTTCACCGAAGGCGATACGGTCAAGGCCGGGCAGGCGCTGTATCAGATCGATCCTTCCAGCTACCGCGCCGCTTATAATGAAGCTGCCGCCGCACTGAAACAGGCGCAGGCGCTGGTGCAGGCCGACTGCCAGAAAGCCCGACGCTATGCGCAGCTGGTGAAGGACGACGGCGTATCACGTCAGGATGCGGAAGACGCGAAGTCCACCTGCGCGCAGGACAAGGCCAGCGTCGAGTCAAAGAAAGCCGCGCTGGAAAGTGCCCGCATTAACCTCAACTGGACCACCGTCACCGCGCCGATTGCCGGACGTATCGGCATCTCCTCTGTGACCCCCGGCGCGCTGGTGACCGCCCAGCAGGATACCGCGCTGGCCACTATTCGCGGGCTGGACAGTATGTACGTCGATTTAACCCGTTCCAGCGCCGATCTGCTGCGATTACGCAAGCAAACCCTCGCCAGCAACAACGATACGCTGAACGTGTCGTTGATCCTCGAAGACGGCAGCAGCTACAGCGAAAAAGGCCATCTGGCGTTAACCGAAGTGGCGGTGGATGAGTCTACCGGCTCAGTCACCCTGCGCGCCGTCTTCCCGAACCCGCAGCATCAGCTTCTGCCGGGCATGTTCGTCCGCGCCCGAGTGGATGAAGGCATCATGAATGACGCGATCCTCGCGCCGCAGCAGGGCATCACCCGCGACGCCAAAGGTACCGCCACCGCGCTGGTGGTGAACGCCAGCAACAAGGTCGAGCAGCGTCAGCTGGAGACGGGCGACACCTACGGCGATAAATGGCTGGTGCTGAATGGCCTGAAGGCGGGCGATAAGCTGATTGTGGAAGGCACCGACAAAGTCACCGCCGGGCAGGAAGTGAAAGCTGAAGAGATGAAAACCAACGGAGGAAACGCCTGATGTTTTCCCGTTTCTTCGTGCGTCGCCCGGTCTTTGCCTGGGTTATCGCCATTCTCATCATGCTCGCCGGGATACTGGCGATCCGCACGCTGCCCGTTGCGCAGTACCCGGACGTTGCCCCGCCGTCGATCAAAATATCCGCCACCTACACTGGCGCCTCCGCACAAACGCTGGAGAACAGCGTGACGCAGGTGATCGAGCAGCAGCTCACCGGGCTGGATAACCTGCTCTACTTCACCTCCACCAGCAGCTCGGACGGTTCGGTGAGCATCAACGTCACGTTTGAACAGGGAACCGATCCGGACACCGCTCAGGTACAGGTGCAGAACAAAGTCCAGCAGGCGGAATCACGCCTGCCGACCGAGGTGCAGCAGTCCGGGATCACCGTCGAAAAATCCCAGAGCAACTTCCTGCTGATCATGGGCGTATATGATAAAACCGACACCGCCAGCAGCTCGGATATCGCCGACTGGCTGGTGAGTAATATGCAGGATCCGCTGGCGCGCGTGGATGGCGTCGGCAGCCTGCAGGTGTTCGGTGCAGAATACGCGATGCGCATCTGGCTCGACCCGGCTAAGCTGGCGTCGTACTCGCTGATGCCCTCCGACGTGCAGAGCGCGATTGAAGCGCAGAACGTGCAGGTCTCCGCCGGTAAAATCGGCGCGCTGCCCTCGTCGAACGCCCAACAGCTGACCGCCACCGTTCGCGCTCAGTCGCGTCTGCAAACGGTCGATGAGTTCAAAAAAATCATCGTCAAGAGCCAGTCCAACGGTGCGGTGGTGCGCATCAGCGACGTCGCGCGCGTGGAGATGGGCAGCGAAGATTACACCGCCACCGCGAAGCTGAACGGCCACCCGGCGGCGGGTATGGCGGTGATGCTCTCGCCGGGCGCCAACGCGCTTAACACCGCCACGGCGGTAAAAGACAAGATCGCCGAGTTCAAAAAGTCGATGCCGGAAGGCTACGACGTGGCCTACCCGAAAGACAGCACCGAGTTCATCAAGATCTCCGTTGAGGACGTGATTCAGACCCTGTTCGAAGCCATTATCCTCGTGGTGGTGGTGATGTACCTGTTTCTGCAAAACATCCGCGCAACGCTGATCCCGGCGCTGGCGGTGCCGGTGGTTCTGCTGGGCACCTTCGGTGTGCTGGCGCTGTTCGGTTACTCCATCAACACCCTGACGCTGTTTGCCATGGTGCTGGCGATAGGACTTTTGGTGGATGACGCCATCGTGGTGGTGGAAAACGTCGAGCGTATTATGCGCGACGAAGGGCTGCCCGCCCGGGAAGCGACCGAAAAATCGATGGGCGAAATTTCCGGCGCGCTGATCGCCATTGCGCTGGTGCTCTCTGCGGTATTCCTGCCGATGGCCTTCTTCGGCGGCTCTACCGGGGTCATTTACCGTCAGTTCTCGGTCACCATTATTTCGGCGATGTTCCTCTCCGTGGTGGTGGCGCTGACCCTGACGCCCGCGCTGTGCGGCTCGATCCTGAATCACACCGCTCCGCACAAAAAGGGCTTCTTCGGCGCGTTTAACCGCTTCTACAGTAAGACCGAGCACGGCTATCAGAATAAGGTTCTGCGCGCCCTGCGCCGTTCCGGCGGCATGCTGGTGATCTTCGCCCTGCTCTGCGGCGCGATGGGGTTCGCCATGCTGAAACTGCCGGGCAGCTTCCTGCCAACCGAAGACCAGGGTGAAATCATGGTGCAGTACACCCTCCCTGCCGGCGCAACCGCGGTGCGTACCGCAGAGGTAAGCCGCCAGGTACGCGAGTGGTTCCTCACCAAAGAGAAAGCCAATACCGACGTGATCTTTACCGTTGAAGGTTTCAGCTTCAGCGGCAGCGGCCAGAACGCCGGGATGGCGTTCGTCTCCCTGAAAAACTGGTCAGAGCGTAAAGGCGAGGAAAACACCGCGCAGGCCATTGCCCTGCGCGCCACGCAGGATCTGAGCGCCATCCGCGATGCCACCATCTTTGCGATGACACCGCCGGCAGTGGACGGTCTGGGCCAGAGCAACGGCTTTACCTTTGAGCTGATGGCGAGCGGTGGCACCGACCGCGACGCGCTGCTGAAACTGCGTAACCAGCTGATTGGCGAAGCGAATCAGGACAGCTCGCTGCACGCCGTGCGCGCCAACGATCTGCCGCAGATGCCGCAGCTTCAGGTGGATATCGATAACAACAAAGCCGTGTCGCTGGGGCTCTCCCTGAGCGACGTCACCGACACCCTGTCCAGCGCCTGGGGCGGCACCTACGTGAACGACTTCATTGACCGTGGCCGCGTGAAAAAGGTCTACATCCAGGGCGACAGCGACTATCGCGCGGTACCGTCGGATCTCAACAAATGGTATGTGCGCGGCAGCGACAGCACTATGACCCCATTCTCCGCCTTCGCCACCACCCGCTGGGAGTATGGCCCGGAAAGCCTGGTGCGCTACAACGGCTCGGCGGCGTATGAAATTCAGGGCGAGAACGCCAGCGGCGCCAGCTCCGGTACGGCGATGAGCAAAATGGAGCAGCTGGCGAATAACCTGCCGTCCGGCAGCACCTGGGCGTGGAGCGGTTTGTCGTTGCAGGAAAAACTGGCGAGCGGTCAGGCGATGAGCCTTTATGCCCTCTCCATCCTCGTGGTGTTCCTGTGCCTGGCGGCACTGTATGAGAGCTGGTCGGTGCCCATTTCGGTGATCCTCGTGATCCCGCTTGGGGTGCTGGGCGCGGCCATTGCCGCCTCCCTGCGCGGCCTGAGCAACGATGTCTATTTCCAGGTGGCGCTGCTGACCACCATCGGTCTGTCGTCGAAGAACGCCATTCTGATTGTCGAGTTTGCCGAAGCCAAAGTGGCCGAAGGCTACTCCCTGACGCGCGCCGCCCTGCGGGCCGCCCAGACGCGTCTGCGTCCGATCATCATGACCTCGCTGGCGTTTATCGCAGGCGTGACGCCGCTGGCGATTGCCACCGGCGCGGGGGCCAACAGCCGCGTGGCGATCGGCACGGGCATTATCGGCGGGACGCTGGCCGCGACGCTGCTGGCGATCTTCTTCGTTCCTTTATTCTTTGTACTGGTGAAACGTCTGTTCTCCGGTAAGCACGCAAACCGGAGGTCATAATGTTTCGTGTAACTGTTTTAGCGTTAGCACTGCTGAGCGCAGGCTGTGTGTCATTAGATCCCACGTATCAGCGCCCGGACGCGCCCGTTCCGGCCACACTGCACGGCGCGCACGGCGAAGCCAGCGCCGTGGTGAGCCAGTGGCAGCAGGTGATGAATGATGCGCGGCTGAAAAGCGTGGTGACGATGGCGCTCAACAGCAACCGCGACGTGCAAAAAGCGATTGCGGATATCGACGCCGCCCGTGCCCAGTATGGCGAAACGCGCTCGTCCCTGTTCCCGACGGTGGACGCGGAACTGAGTCATACCCGCAGCCGTACGCTGACGAGCGGCGTCGCGACGAGCGACGAAGCCAACGGCACGGTCTCCAGCTTCGAACTGGATCTGTTTGGCCGCAACCAGAGCCTGTCGCGCGCCGCGCGTGAAACCTGGCTTGCCAGCGAGTTCACCGCGCAGAACACGCGCCTGACGATGGTCAGCGAGCTGACCACGGCCTGGGTGACGCTGGCGGCGGATAACAGCAATCTGGCGCTGGCGAAATCCACCCTGGAGAGCGCCGCGAACTCGCTCAAAATCGTCAAACGTCAGCAGGAAGTAGGTGTGGCAGCGGCCACGGACGTCAGTGAAGCGATGGCGGTTTACCAGCAGGCGCGCGCCAGCGTGGCGAGCTACCAGACGCTGGTGATGCAGGACAAAAACGCCCTTAACCTGCTGGCGGGCGATACGGTGCCCGAGAACCTGCTGCCCGGCACGCTGGAGAGCCTGAGCGACAACGCCATCACGCTGATCCCGGCGGGCGTCAGCTCCAGCGCGCTGCTGCGTCGTCCGGACATTCAGGAGGCGGAACATAACCTGCTGAGCGCTAACGCCAACATCGGCGCGGCACGCGCCAACTTCTTCCCGACCATTTCACTGACCGCCAGCGCGGGCGTCGGCAGCGATTCGCTGTCGTCCCTGTTCAGCCACGGGATGAAGGTCTGGTCGTTCGCGCCGTCCATCACCCTGCCGCTGTTTAGCGGGGGCAACAATATGGCGCAGCTGCGCTATGCGGAAGCGGAGAAAAAAGGGTTAATTGCGACCTATGAGAAAACCATCCAGAGCGCGTTCAAGGACGTGGCCGACGCGCTGGCGCGGCGCGAAACGTTGAGCGAACAGCTTGATGCCCAGCGTGAATACGTGGCGGCGGAGCAAAAAACGCTGGATGTGGCGACGCGCAGTTACAAGGCTGGCGCGGGCGATTATCTGACGGTGCTCACCGCGCAGCGATCGCTGTGGTCAGCACAGGAATCACTGATTGCCTTGCAGCAAACCGACCTGGAAAACCGCATCACGCTGTGGCAATCGCTGGGTGGAGGGGTTCAGTAACGGCCTGAGAGGGCGATTCTCATACCAGGTGAAAAGTAAATTCATACTTTCGGCTGGAATCGCCTGCCTGAATGTAACTATACATTTCAGGGAAAGCCTGTGACTTTACCGGAGGTCTCAATGAAATCTGCACACCTGGTTTGCCTGCTCGTTTGCCTGATTTTCGCTGCGTTTGTTCACGCGCAGGAGAAGAGCGCTCCGGAGAAAGAGGCCCAGATAAAACAGCAGGTCCTGAAAGATGTGAAGAAAACCTGTACCCCGCAGAAAAAGCAGAGCGATAAGGCCTGGCAGGCGATGATTTTGTCGTCTGAGGCCAATCAGCTGCTGATCAAAAATGCCATCACCGCCGTGAAGCGTGACAACCTGGACGCCTACTGGGATGCAGTAAGTCAGGTGGATTGTATGGAAGATTACTGAGGGTTGAGCGCCGGGTGGCGGCTGCGCCTTACCCGGCCTACATCACATGTTTAACGCTTCCGCACATCCGGAATAATCAAATCCCCACGCAGAACGTAGGACCCGAGCATCTGCGTTTTCGCCGTCAGCCAGCTCACGATGCGCGCCGCCATGGCGTCCATGGAATACTCAATGGCCGGGATCACCGGAATACCCGGGAGATGCAGCGAACCGCCGAGGCTGAAGACCATGATGTCTTCCGGTACCGATTTATTAAACGCCTGTAACTGCGGGATCACCCGCTGGGCTTCCTGCTCGTCTGCCACCAGCAGCGCGTTGAAGTTCAGCGTGGACGCGTTGTTGAGTAATTCCTGAAGCGCAACGGACGATGAAGTCGCGTCCATAAACACGAGGTTGCGATTAAAGGGCAGGAAGTTTTTCTCCAGCGCATGTTTGTAACCCAGCAGCACCTGATCGGCAAAGCCGCTGCCGTGCGGGTGGATCAGTGCTATCTGGCGACGCCCCTGGCTGGTGAGATAGTTGCAGGCCGTTTCAGCCGCGAACGCGTGATCGAACTGAATGCTGTTGGCGTTATCGGCTTCCATACAGTCGACCAGAATGACGTTGTCCATGTCCACGTCTAGCGGGAAACGCGCGCCAATCACCAGAATGTCATCACATAAGCCGCAGGAGAGTTCTTCAAGGGCGTTCATCACTTCTGTTTTCGTGTGTGCGAAACGCAGCAGCAGATGTTTTTGATGCTGGCTGAGGTGTTTTTCCAGCGCGTACAGGTAACCGGTGGTCTGGTTAATGTTCTCCTGCGCGCAAATCACCCCAATGCAGCCCGTCGACTGGCTGAGCAGCGACTGGGCGATCACGTTCGGACGATAGTTCAGCTCATCCACCGCTCTCAGAACAGCCTGTCGGCTGGCTTCTTTAACGCCACGCGACCCGCTCAACACCCGTGATACCGTGGCTTTGGACACCCCGGCCAGACGCGATACATCGTTGATTGTAGACATCTCTCTCCCCTGTCAGACGCAACTGGCGTCTGTAATTTCCATCACCGCTACGGCTCACATTATAGCCAGAACGGAGTATATCCGTTTCCGTTTTCCATGGAAACCGATTTTCCGTTTCCACTCAATTTGATGTCAAAACAGCCAAATTATGTGACCCACATCCGGTTAATTAGCGTCATAAGTAGTGGATATTGATGGTTGTCACACTTCTGTCTTTTATGAATGGAAACCGGTTTCCGTATAATGTCCAATCATCATCGCAATAACTTTTTACATTTTGAGGATGGTCGTCGATGTTCAAGATTATGCTGTGCTGCTCTGCCGGGATGTCCACCAGCCTGCTGGTCAGCAAAATGATCGATGTTGCAAAAGAACGGGGCTTGCCCGTGAAGATAGATGCGTATGGCGTATCCGAATTTGATACGCAGTTTCCGCACTATCAGGTGGTGCTTCTCGGACCGCAAGTGAAATACATGTTAAAGACGCTCTCAGACAAGGCAGCGACGCAAGGCATACCGGTGCAGCCCATCGACATGATGGATTACGGCATGCAGCGTGGCGATAAAGTACTGGACTATGCTCTGTCGCTCATCGAAGCGGCACACTAAAAGGTGTTCACATGAGTTCGTTATATCAATCCATGGTCGCGGTGATTGAACAGTCAATTACGCCGCTGGCCGCGAAGCTCGGTCAGCAAAAGTATGTGATTGCCATCCGCGACGGCTTTACCGCCGCGCTGCCGTTTATGATCATCGGCTCGTTTATGCTGGTGTTTATCTTCCCGCCGTTTTCGGCGAATACCACCAACAGCTTCGCCCGCGGCTGGCTGGATTTCTCCGAGACCTACCGCGAACAGCTGATGCTGCCCTTTAACCTCAGCATGGGCGTGATGACCTTCTTCATCTCGGTGGGGATTGGGGCGAGCCTGGGGCGTCAGTTTAACCTCGATCCGGTGATGTCCGGTCTGCTGGCCTTTATGGCCTTCCTGCTGGTCGCCGCGCCGTATGCCGACGGCAAAATTTCGACGCAGTATCTGTCGGGTCAGGGCATCTTCACTGCGCTTATCACCGCGATCTACTCCACCCGTGTGTACGCGTGGCTGAAGCAGAACAACGTCACCATCCGCCTGCCGAAAGAGGTGCCGACCGGCGTGGCGCGTTCGTTTGAGATCCTGATCCCGGTGATGGTGGTGATTGGTACCCTACATCCGCTGAACCTGTTCATTGAAGCGCAGACCGGGATGATCATCCCGCAGGCGATTATGCACCTGCTGGAGCCGCTGGTGTCCGCGTCTGACTCGCTGCCAGCGATTCTGCTCTCCGTTCTGCTGTGCCAGATCTTCTGGTTTGCCGGTATCCACGGGTCGCTGATTGTCACCGGCATCATGAACCCGTTCTGGATGGCGAACCTCTCTGCAAACCAGGCGGCGCTGGCGGCGGGCGCGGCGCTGCCGCACGTTTATCTGCAAGGTTTCTGGGATCACTACCTGCTGATTGGCGGCGTAGGCTCGACCCTGCCGCTGGCGTTCCTGCTGCTGCGCAGCCGCGCCACTCACCTGCGCACCATCGGCAAAATGGGCGTTGTGCCAAGCTTCTTTAACATCAACGAACCGATTCTGTTCGGCGCGCCGATCATCATGAACCCGATGCTGTTTATCCCGTTCGTGTTTGTTCCGCTGGTCAATGCCTGCCTGGCGTACGGCGCAACCAAACTCGGCTGGCTGGCCCAGGTGGTTTCGTTAACCCCGTGGACCACGCCCGCGCCGATTGGCGCCTCGTGGGCGGCGAACTGGGCGCTGAGCCCGGTGGTGATGTGCCTGGTCTGCATGGTGATGTCGGCGCTGATGTACCTGCCGTTCCTGCGCGCCTATGAGCGTACGCTCATCAAAAATGAAGAGCAGAAAGCCCAGGCAACCGTCGGCTCCGCTGAAACAGTTAGCAATTAAGTCAAAGAGGAAGGGTCATGAAATACGCATTTCCCGATAACTTCTGGTGGGGCAGCGCAAGCTCCGCTCTCCAGACGGAAGGGACACGAGAGGGTGAAACCACGTGGGACTACTGGTTTGCCCGCGAGCCGAACCGTTTTCACAACGGCGTGGGACCGCAGCACACCTCCACGTTTTATCAGCACTGGAAAACGGACATTCAGCTGTTGAAGCAGCTGAACCACAACAGCTTTCGCACCTCGATTAGCTGGGCGCGCCTGATCCCCGAAGGTATCGGTGAAGTGAACCCGGACGCGGTCGATTTTTATAATCAGGTCATTGATGAGCTGAATGAACAGGGCATCACGCCGTTTATCACCCTGTTCCATTTCGACATGCCGATGGCGATGCAGGAGATAGGCGGCTGGGAAAACCGTGACGTAGTGGACGCCTACGCCCGCTATGCGCAGATCTGCTTCGAGCTGTTTGGCGACCGCGTGCTGCACTGGTTTACCTTCAACGAGCCGATCGTGCCGGTGGAAGGCGGTTATCTGTACGATTTCCATTACCCGAACGTGGTGGATTTTCGTCGGGCGGCGACCGTGGCGTATCACACGGTGCTGGCCCATGCGAAGGCCGTTCAGGCTTACCGCGCCGGGCATTACGCGGGGGAGATCGGCATCGTGCTGAACCTGACGCCGTCATACCCGCGTTCGCAGAACCCGGCGGACGTGAAGGCGGCGCATATCGCGGATCTGATGTTTAACCGCAGCTTCCTCGACCCGGTGCTGCGCGGGGAGTATCCGGCCGACCTGGTGGCATTGCTGAAATCTTACGATCAGCTACCCGCCTGCAAGCCGGAAGACGGTTTCCTGATTGCGGAAGGGAAAATCGACCTGCTCGGCGTTAACTACTATCAACCGCGCCGCGTGAAGTGTCGCGACAGCGCGGTGAACCCGCAGGCGCCGTTTATGCCGGAGTGGTTCTTTGATAGCTACGAGATGCCGGGCCGTAAGATGAACCCGTACCGCGGCTGGGAAATCTACGAGCCGGGTATTTACGATATTCTGGTTAACCTGCGCGACAATTACGGTAACCCCCGCTGTTTTATTTCTGAAAACGGGATGGGTGTCGAAAACGAGCAGCGCTTTATTGAAAACGGCCAGATAAACGATCGGTACCGCATCGAATTTATTTCTGAGCATTTAGCGTGGCTGCATAAAGGTATTAGCGAAGGCTGCAATTGTCTGGGCTACCATATGTGGACGTTTATTGATAACTGGTCGTGGTGCAATGCCTACAAAAACCGCTACGGTTTTATTCAGCTCGATTTGGAGACGCAGCAGCGCACCATTAAAAAAAGCGGAGAGTGGTTTGCCGCTACCGCCTTAAATAATTGCTTTGATAAAGAGTAAAAATGATGATCGCATTAGAAGAAGCCGTAATGGAAATTATCGTCAACGCCGGTCAGTCCCGCAGCCTGTGCTTCGAAGCGCTGCATGCGGCGCGCCAGGGCAACCTTGACGAAGCCAAAAGCCTGCTGCGTGAAGCCGATGGCTACGCGCGCCAGGCACACAAGATGCAGACCAAACTGATCGAGCAGGACGCGGGCGAAGCCCGCCAGCCGATGACCTTAATTATGGTGCACGCGCAGGATCATTTAATGAATTCGCTATTAGCGCGTGAATTATCTGAAGAGATTATTCATTTATATCAGAGATAGTCTATGGCGAAATAATTTAATGTAATACCTCTGTACCTAAAACTAGAAATCCACTTGTTCTGATGATAGCGACATATTCTGTCAGATCGGAGCGGGATGGTTATTGTCTGAATAAAATTAAACTATATTGAGATAACCATGAATACGATTAAAAAACTTCCATTAACCATGGCGGTTATCGCCGCGCTTTGTCCAATTTCCGTGCTCGCTCAAGAATTTACGCAGGAGCAAATTGACGCCATTGTGGCGAAAGCGGTGGATAAAGCCCTGGCCGAGCGTCAGGCGAAAATGGATGCGGCGGTCGCGAAAAAAGCGGACGTCATCACCGAGCCGCAGAGCGCAGCGCAATCCCCGGACATGGCGATTCCGTTTGGCATCAAATTTACCGGCTACGCCCGCTACGGCGCGCACTTCCAGGCCGCTGACCAGAAGTATGTGGCGGTGGACGGCTCCTACAACGGCGCGTCCGCGATTGGTCGTCTGGGTAACGAAGGCAACGGCGGGGAATTCCAGCTCTCCAAGGCCTTCAAGGGTGATAACGGCGCCATCTGGGACATCAACGTGATGATCGACCACTGGGGCGACGAAGTTAACCTCAAAAAAGCTTACGCCGGGGTGACCAACATTATGGCCTCCAACCCGAACGCCTACTTCTGGGCCGGTCGTGACTTCCACCAGCGTCCGCAGCAGGGCATCAACGATTACTTCTGGATGAACCACGATGGCCAGGGCGCCGGGGTGAAGAACTTCGACATCGGCGGCGTGCAGTTCGACGTGGCTGCCGTGGCGGCGGTGGAATCTTGTAGCCCGGAAGTGATGGAAGATGAAGCCAACCCGTCGCGCATCACCTGTACCGGCGGTTCCGGCACGGGTGACAAGGGCAACTACGCTGCCACCTCAAAAATCCACGGCATGAAGCTCGGCCCGATCGACCTGGAGCTGTACGCCAACTACGGTTTTGACTCCAAAGCCGTTGAGAGCGACGAGCGTCTGAACGCCTGGCAGGGCGGCGTGGTGCTGAGCCACACCAACGACAGCGGTGTGAACAAGGTGATCGCCCGCTACTCCGATAATTCGGACAACAGCGTGTTCAACAAAACCGAAGATCTGACCACGGTCTACGCCAGCTTCGAAGGGCTGTATAAATTCACCCAGGCCACGCAGGTGGAGTACATCCTCGCCTTCCACGACTATGACAACAGCCGTGATGACACCGACAACCGTAAGAACTACAACGCCATCGTGCGCCCGATGCACTGGTGGAACGACGTTCACTCCACCTGGCTGGAAGCGGGCTGGCAGCACGTAGATTACGACAACGGCGGCGACAACAAGGGCTGGAAGCTGACCCTGTCGCAGAACATGTCTATCGCCATGGGGCCGGAGTTCCGTCCGATGCTGCGCTTCTACGTGACCGGCGGCAAAGTGGACAACGAACGCACCGCGCGCGTGAACAACACCAAAGATGAGACGCTGGACGACTTCAACGTCGGCGCGATGTGGGAGGCGTGGTTCTAAGGTCAACAACATGCCGGGTGGCGCTACGCTTACCCGGCCTACGGTTTTCCCCCTCTCCCCGTGGGAGAGGGCCGGGGTGAGGGCATCAGGCCGCACACAACCATGCTATGCTGTTGGCCAATTAACGACAACATAACAGGGGAGAACATGGGTTCCACACGCAAAGGGATGCTCAACGTCCTGATCGCCTCCGTTTTATGGGGCAGTTCCGGGGTTTGCGCGCAGTACATCATGGAGAAAAGCCACATTTCTTCACCTTACCTGACCATGGTTCGCCTGCTGTTTACCGGCGTGATCCTGCTGACGCTCTCCTTCGTTCACGGCGACAAGATTTTCTCGGTCATCAAAAACCGCAAGGACGCCCTCAGTCTGCTGTTTTTCTCACTGGTTGGCGCGCTCACCGTGCAGCTCACCTTCCTGCTGACGATTGAAAAATCCAACGCCGCTACGGCCACCGTGCTTCAGTTCCTGTCGCCAACCATCATCGTGGCGTGGTTCGCCCTGGCGCGGAAAACGCGTCCCGGCATATTTGTCCTGTCGGCGATTTTGACATCGCTTGTGGGTACCTTCCTGCTGGTGACCCACGGCGATCCGACGTCGCTCTCCATCTCGCCTGCCGCACTGTTCTTCGGTATCGCCTCGGCGTTTGCCGCGGCGTTTTACACCACCTATCCATCAATGCTTATCGCCCGCTACGGCACGCTGCCGATTGTCGGCTGGAGTATGTTGATTGCGGGACTAATGCTGACGCCGTTCTACGCCGGACGCGGCACCACCTTCGCCATTGACGGCGGCCTGCTGCTGGCGTTTTTCTACCTGGTGGTGATTGGCACCGCGCTGACGTTCAGCCTGTATCTGAAGGGCGCGCAGATGATCGGCGGGCCGAAGGCAAGCATTTTGAGCTGCGCCGAACCCCTGAGCAGCGCGCTGCTGTCGGTGGTTTTGCTGGGGGTGGCATTCACCCTGCCGGACTGGCTGGGAACGCTGCTGATTGTGTCGTCGGTGGTGCTGATTTCGATGGATTCACGTAGAAGGGTTAAGGCATCGGCGTAAGCGAATGTCCCCTCACCCCGGCCCTCTCCCCAAAGGGGCGAGGGTGAAAAGACAGCACCGAGCAGTCCCCTCTCCCCGGCCCTCTCCCCAAAGGGGCGAGAGTGAAAAGACAGCACCGAGCAGTCCCCTCTCCCCGGCCCTCTCCCCAAAGGGGCGAGAGTGAAAAGACAGCACCGAGCAGTCCCCTCTCCCCTGCGGGGAGAGGGTTAGGGTGAGGGGGAAAATTGACTACTTCGCCTTAACCTTCCCCGCCACCAGCAGCGCGGTCAGCAGCATCAGCGTACCGGAGATCACCAGCGGTGACGTCAGCCCCAGATGGTCGAGCGCTACGCCGCCCACCGCCGCGCCGCAGGTGTTCGCCAGCTGGATCACCGCCACCTGAATCGACCCGGCTTTTTCCGCCTGATCGGCAAGCGAGCGGGTGATCCACGTCGACCAGCCCACCGGCACCAGCGCAAAGGCAAAGCCCCAGACAATCGCAATCGCCGATGCGACCCACTTGTCGCTGCCCCACAGCACCAGCACCGCGGCACTGATCGCCAGCACCAGCGGCGCACCCGCCAGCGCCACCTTCAGGGAGCGCTTCAGGAACTGAGACGACAGTGAGGTGCCGACGAAGCTGGCGATACCGAAGCTCAGCAGCACCAGCGTCAGGCCATCCACGTCAAAGCCCGCCATGGTCATATACACCGGGCGAATATAGGTAAAGAAGGCAAACTGCCCGGCAAAGGCCATGAAGATGGCGGTCATCCCCGCCAGCACGCCCGGACGCTTGAGCAGCGCGAACATGTTCTGTTTGTGGTGCGCCGCTTCACCCGGCAGAGACGGTAGCGCTTTCCACACCCAGATAATGCACAGCACGCCCATCACTGCCGCCGCGTTAAAGACGTTACGCCAGCCGATAATCCCACCAAGGAAGCTGCCCAGCGGCGCGGCAATCACCAGCGCAATAGAGACCGCGCCGAAGATAACGGACAGCGCTTTTGGCACGGTGCGCGCGGGCACCAGGCGCATGGTCAGCGAGGCCGACATCGCCCAGAAGCCGCCTAACCCCAGCCCCAGGCAGGCGCGACCCAGCAGCAGCAGGGTGAAGCTTTCAGCGAAAGAGACCAGCAGGCAGGAGAGCGTCAGCAGCACGCTGAACAGAATGACCACTTTACGACGGTCAATGGTGCCAATCGCCTGGGTGATAAACAGGCTGGCGAACATCGCCACAAAGGCGGTGACGGTAACGGACTGCCCCGCCACGCCTTCGGAAATGCCCAGATCCTGCGCCATCGGCGTCAGCAGGCTGACCGGCAGAAACTCAACGGTAATCAGGCAGGCGACGCAGAACGCCACGGAGAAAACCGCCGACCAGTTGGGGCGAGACACCTCTTTGGCCTGCGGCGGAGTCGTGGGCTGGATATGTTCTGTCATGGCATCACCTGAGATTAAAACGTGCGGAAAAGTCGCGCAGTTTATCATCAAAAGTGTGACGGATTTAACGATTTGACAACTTTTGTGGTTTTAGAGGGGATCAGTGCAGATAAAACACACCTTCTTCCGGCAGAAATAGCTGGTTATAGCGCAGCTGGAAGGCGTTCAGCTCCTGCGGATCGGGCTCCATTTCGCGCATAAAGCCAAGTGCCAGTCGAATTTGCGCATCGGTAATGGGTGCGGCAAGGCGGGCTTTACGCAGCATACGGTGCCAGGTATGCAGATTCTCTTCACTGCCGTCGACAATGCAGACCTGCCAGATGAGTAGCACCTGCGCCGCATTTTGCAGATGCGCCTCGTCGGGGCGCTCAAGGTAGCGGATAAACTCATTGCCCGGCGTTTTACCGAACTGATCGATCATCGACTCGACCGGCATCGGGGTGATGCCCAGCCGCTCGCTTAAACGTTTGATGGCGCGGCGGGAGTCTGAGGTCAGGACACGAAATCCAACCACAAATACCACGGCAAGCGTTGCCAGCATTATCCAGACCATGCGTTCTCCTTAGACTAGCCGCCCATCATAGCGGGAAACGCAGCGCGTCAACAGCGGGAACGGCCAGAATAGTGAACCGAAAAAAGCTGGATAATTGCGATGAAAGCAATCCCGCGCAGGCGTGGCTGCGCGGGCTGTTGCTGGAGACCCGTCAGCGCGCCTGAAGCCCTTTCAGCAGCGCGTCGTGGAAACGTTCAGGATCCTGCATCTGCGGCGCGTGGCCCATGTCGTTAAACTCGACCAGCGTCGCGTGCGGAATGCGCTTCGCCGTCTCTTTGCCCAGCACCGCGTAATTGCCGAGCGTCTTGCGGATCTCCGGTGGGGCGAGATCTTTCCCGATGGCAGTGTTGTCCTTCGTGCCGATCATCAATAATACCGGCATCTTCAGCTCGCTAAATTCATAGACAACCGGCTGGGTATAAATCATGTCGTAGAGCAGCGCCGAGTTCCACGCCACGCGCGCTTTACCCGGCCCGTTGTTCAGCCCGGCGAGCATAGTGACCCAGCGCTCGTACTCCGGTTTCCACTCCCCGGCGTAGTAGGTGTTTTTCTCGTACTGACGAATACCGTCGGCGCTAACTTTCAGCTCGCGCTGGTACCACTGGTCGACCGTAATATGCGGCACGCCGCGCGCTTTCCAGTCTTCCAGACCAATCGGGTTCACCATCACCAGCTGCTCTACCTGCTGCGGCCACATCAACGCATAGCGGGTTGCCAGCATGCCGCCGGTCGAATGTCCTATAACCGTCACGCGCTCGACGCCCAGCGTTTTCAGCAGCGCGTGGGTGTTATCCGCCAGTTGCTGGAAGGTGTACTGGTAATGCTCCGGCTTGGTGGATTTACAAAAACCAATCTGGTCAGGGGCGATCACGCGATACCCACCGGCCGACAGCGCGCGGATAGTGCCGTCCCAGGTGCCAGCACAGAAGTTTTTGCCGTGCATCAGCACCACGGTGCGGCCGTTGGGTTTTTCCGGTTTCACGTCCAGGTAAGCCATATCCAGAGGCTGGTTCTGCGAGGTAAAGGTAAAGTGTTTTACCGGCCAGCCGTAGTCAAAACCTTCCAGCTTCTCGCCGTAGGTGGGGGCATCCGCGGCCATTGCGGGGGACGCCAGCGCCATCAGCAGCGCAAGGCAGGATAATCGTCGGGTTAACATGCAAGCTCTCCGTTAGCAAAAGGGCTAAGGCTGCACGAAAGGCGGCAGCAAAAACACTGTAGAGCATAGAGAGGAGCGAGTGTGTAAAGCGGAGTAAAGGTAGGCCGTGCAAAATAAAAAAGCCCGGCATCACACACCGGGCAAAGAAGTTACCTGCACACTCAGGCTACTTTTAATTTCTGCGCACGATTCTCACGGCGGATCTTACGCTCTTCCAGCACCGCAACCATCGCCATCAGGACGATACAGCCAATCGCGGCGGCATCCAGCGCGGCGAAGGTGCCCGCCCAGCCGGTAAGGCCGAAAATCGGCGTGCCGTCGGCGATCATCCCCAGACCCAGCTTGGCGAAGCTGTCGCCGATCAGGTAGGCGAAGGTGCCCTTAATCCCATCGGCGGCGCCGATCGCTTTTTTCGGGACGAAGCCCACTGCCGCCACACCGATCAGTAATTGCGGACCAAACACCAGGAAGCCGAGCGCGAACAGGGACGCCAGGTAAATGTACTGGTTGCTGGCGTGCTGGTAGACGCCAAGGGTGGCGATAATCAGCGCCAGCGCGACGCAGGCCACCAGCGCGCGGCGGCCATTGGCGAGGTCGGAGAGCCATCCCCACAGCAGCGTGCCGACCAGCGCGCCCACTTCAAACAGGGTGAAGCCCTGAATCGCCACTTCTTTAGAAAGCTTCAGCTCCTGGAAGGCATACACGGTGGACCACTGGTCGATACCAATGCGCACCACGTACAGGAAGATGTTCGAGAAACAGAGCAGCCAAATCACTTTGTTTTTCAGCACGTACTCAACAAAGATCTGCCATTTGGACATCTCGTTTTCTTCGGTCTCTTTGTCCTCTTCGCTGATCTCTTCCCCGAACAGCTCTTCGGCTTTGCCGAGGCCGTACGACTCCGGGGAATCGCTGCCGTAGCGCAGGCCGATAAAGCCAACAATCAGGGCAATAATCGATGGGAAGATAAACATGCCGATGACGTGACCGTCGAACAGGTAGTTCGCGCCGAACAGCGCCACGCCTGCCGCACCCGCTCCGCCGAGGTTGTGGGAGATGTTCCACATGCCGAGGTACGACCCCCGCTTGCGGCGCGGCGTCCATTTGGTGATGGTGGAGTAGCTGCACGACCCGCCGGTGCTCTGGAAGAAACCGCTCAGGGCGTAAAAGGCGATCATCAGGAACAGGCTGACGGAGCCCGCGCCCATGCTGGCGCTGAAGCCGAGCATACAGATGGCAGAGAGGATCAGCATAAACGGCAGGAACTGCTTGGTGTTTTTGCCGTCCGCATAGTAGGAAACGACAGTTTTCCCCACGCCATAGGTGATGGAGAAGCCCAGGCCAATCATCCCCAACTGCGTCATGCTCAGCCCGTAGGTGGAGATCATGTCGTTCTGCGCGATGTTAAAGTTTTTGCGGATCAGGTACATAGTCAGGTAGCCGATGAAGACCACCAGATAGGACTGCATGAACGGTTTGAACCACATTTTGCGCCGCACGTCGAGCGGCAGATCCAGGGTCGGCTTGCGCACCTGATTTAAGAAGGCCAGCATGACTGAGTTACTCCTGAGCTGATTTTTGCAGCATTGTAAAAACCAGCCAGGAGAGATGCCTGAGACAGCGTCCAGGTGAAACCGGGAAAATTTCTTAGTTTTGCGCGACTCGACAGCAAAAGGTGAGGCGCGTCACGCTTCGCGCGGTGCCTGCGCGTGCAAAAACGGCAGCAACAGCAGGGCGGAGATGCCCGCCGCGATGGCGATCACCGCGAAGAACCCGCTCCAGTGCCAGATGTCGATCACCCGCGCCAGTGGCCAGCCGGAGAGCGATGCGCCGAGGTAGGCAAACAGCCCGACAAAGCCCGTCGCCGCGCCTGCCGCCTCTTTGTGGGAGCACTCTGCCGCCGCCATGCCGATCAGCATCTGCGGGCCAAAGACGAAAAAACCGATGGTGAAGAAGCACGCCGCCTGCATCACGTAGCTGGCGAACGGCATCAGCCACAGCGAGCCGACGGAGAGCAAAATTCCGGCGGCGAAAATCAGGTTCATCGGCCCGCGGTTGCCGTTGAAGAGCTTGTCCGAGCCCCAGCCCGCCACCAGCGCGCCGATAAACCCGCCCAGTTCAAACATGGTCACCGCCGAGTTGGCGGTCACCAGATCCACACCGAGCGTCTCGGACATGTACAGGTTGCCCCAGTCGTTGATGGCCGCGCGCACCACGTAGACCAGCACGTAGCAGAGCGATAGCAGCCAGATGTAGGGGTTTTTCAGTACGTATTTGGTGAGGATCTGCTGGCGGGACAGCCCGGCCCCCTCCTGCTGCTGGGCGATCTCCATCTCGTCGTGCCGCCAGTCGCCCACCGGTGGAAGGCCGACGGTTTGCGGCCTGTCGCGCAGGCGCCAGCAGAGGAACAGCCCGGCGATAATTGCCAGGCCACCGGCAATCATCATCCCCGCACGCCAGCCGTAGTGCAGCGCGGCAGCCCCCACCACCATCGGGATCAGCGCCCCGCCGACGTTATGCGCGGTATTCCATATCGCCCACCAGCCGCCGCGCTCGTTGCGTGAGTACCAGGCGGTGAGCAGGCGGGCGCAGACCGGCGCGCCCCAGCCCTGGAAGAAGGCGTTCAGCGCCCACAGCAGGGCGAAGGCCCAGAGCGAGGTGGAGAAGCCAAACAGGATGTTCACCACGCCGGTGGCGATCAGCCCAACGCCCATGAAATAGCGCGCATTGGAGCGGTCGCTGACGATGCCGGAGAAGAACTTCGACAGACCGTAGGTGATGTAAAACAGCGTCGCCAGCAGGCCGATGTCGGTGCGCGCCATCACGCCGCTGGCGAGGATCTCCGGCGCGGCGGCGTTGAAGCTTTTGCGGGTGAAGTAGAACAGCGCGTAGCCGAGCCAGATAGTGACCAGGATATGACGTCGCCAGTAGCGATAGCGGGCGTCGATTTCCGCTTTGTTGCCTAGCGGGGCGGCGCTGGCCGGGGTTTTAAACATGGTGCGTCCTTAGCGGCAAACTGACGCTGACGCGCGTCCCGTGGGTGCAGGAGATCGTCAGCGTGCCGCCCAGCGCCTTCACGCGCTCGCGCATGCCCGCCAGGCCAAAGCCCTGTTGGCCGGATCCCGGCGGCAGGCCGCAGCCGTCGTCTTCAATCACCAGCATCAGGCGCTCGTCCTGCTGCCAGCCCTGGATCGTGACCGCGCTGGCACTGGCGTGTTTGACGATGTTGTTCAGCCCCTCCTGACAGACGCGGAACAGCGTCACGCGCTGACCTTCGCTCAGGGTAGCTTCATTGATGCGCCAGTCGAGATGGCTGACTATCCCGCGGCTTTCCAGCTCCATCTCGCGCATCAGGGAACGCACCGCCTGCTCCAGGGACAGATCGTCAAGCTGGCGCGGGCGCAGCCGCCCTAACAGGCGGCGAACGGAGTCATAGACACCCAGCGAAAGCTGTTCGATATGCGCCCCGCCCTGCTTCACACCCGTGTTTTCTGCCGCCAGGCGCTGGACAATGCCCGCCTGGGTGCGGATGGCAGTGATGGTCTGGCCGATGTCATCGTGCAGCTCGCGGGCAACCTCCTGGCGCACGCTCTCTTCCGTCTCCAGCAGACGCTCCGCCAGACGGCGATTGCGCGCCAGCTCGGCTTGCAGAGACTGGTTCAGCTCGCGCAGGCGCTGGATGCCCGCCCCCAGCAGCAGCCCGGTCAGGCTCTGGGCCAGCAGCGAGAGCAGCAGATCTACCGGATGATCGTGCCAGGTCTGGCTGGCGATCAGCGCGATGGCGTTCATTAGGGTCGCGATCAGTGCCCCCTGCCAGCCGTAGTGCCAGGCAAGGGCGATGATCGGCAGCGCCAGACAAAACGGCGTGAAGCGTGATAATTCAGCGGGCAGACCAAGCTGCAACCACAGGCTCACCACAAACAGGAGCAGATACCAGATCAGGTGCCGGGCGCGCCAGTTCACCGGCTGGGAGACCAGCGCCGGGCCGAGCGGCTGCCAGACGGTGCTGGTGAGGTAGTGCCAGAAAACCAGGCAGGTCGGTGCCAGCGTCAGGCCGCCGGTGAGGGTCAGCAGCAGGGCGTTGAGCCCCTCCTTTTCACCCACCCACGGCAGGGACTGCAACAGCGCGGCGGCAATCAGCGCCGCCCCCTGACGCAGCAGCGTGCGCCAGTCGCGCTGGTGACGGTAGCGGGAAATCAGGGCGACCGGGATAAGCGTGAGCAGGCTTCCGGTCATCAATAAGGGCAGATGCGCCAGCGCCACTTCCTGCGCCAGCCAGATCAGCATCAGCCACTCTGCGCCCAGCAAAACGGGCCAGTAGCCGCGCGGGCACTGAAGCATCAGTCCCAGACGCAGGCCAAAGGGGAACAGCAGCACCGCCAGCTCCGGGCGTTCCACCAGATGCAGGCTGATGCTCCACAGGCAGAACCATGCGGCGGAGAAGATAAAAAAGCTGGCGACGACGGCGATCAGCCGTGAAAAAACGGGACTCATTGCCAGCTGTCAAACATACGGCGCGCCAGCTCGACATCGTTACTGACGTTGAGTTTTTCCATCAGGTTGGCGCGATGAACATGCACGGTTTTCGGGGACAGATCCAGCTCCGCGGCAATCTCTTTTACCGACATGCCCTGGGCAAGTTTCTCTGCCACCTGACGCTCGCGCCTGGTGAGCGGATCCTGCCGTCCCGCCGCCAGCTTGATGGCGATATCCGGCGTCAGGTAGCAGCCGCCGGTGGAGACGGTGCGCACGGCGGCAATCAGCTCGTCGGGGCTACAGCGTTTAGAGAGGAAGCCGCGCGCGCCCGCGTTGAGCGCCTGCTCGACCAGCGCCGGGCTGTCGTGGACGGAGAGCATAATGGTCGCCATCCCTTTCGGCAGCTGGCTTAACAGCTCCAGCCCGGAGAGATCCGGCATTGAGATGTCGCAGATACAGACCTGCACCCCGCGTCCCGGCAGGCCCGCCAGCGCCTCGCGGCCGGAGCCAAACTCGGCCACGACCTGAAAATCCGGTTCGAGGTTTAAAAGCTGGGCAAAGCCGGAGCGGACGATAAGGTGGTCGTCGATAAGGGCGATGGTGGTCATGGTTTGATCCTGATGCGTGAACACGCCGGATGGCGGCGTAAACGCCTTATCCGGCCTACGTGTAACGTCCTTGCAGGCTGGATAAGCGCAGCGCCATCCGGCAAAAGCCTTTTACCTTAAGTGATTTACTCGAAAAACACCGCAATTTTGTTAAACATGGTGGGATCGGACTGGTTGCGTGCCACTTTGGTGACATCTTCCAGCTTGTCGATCTGCGCCATCATCTGCTCCAGACGCTGGTCGTCGTTCACCAGTAGCCAGATGCGGCTGTGCTCGCTGCCCTGAATCGGCAGGCACAGAATGCCTTCCACGTTAAACGCCCGTCGGGCAAACAGCCCGCAGACGTGGGTCATGACGCCAGGGTGGTTGCGGACGGTGAGTTCCAGAATGACGTTATCATGTTGTTTCTGCATGGCTTATTCCCCCACCATCTCAGTATTGGCCGCACCCGGCGGCACCATCGGATACACTTTTTGTTGCGCGTCGATACGCACGTGGATCAGCGCCGGGCCAGGGCGAGAAATCGCATCCTGCAACGCCGCGTGGGCATCTTCTTCGGCGTTCAGATCGCAGGTGTGCAGGCCAAAACCAGCGGCAATCTGCATGAAGTTGATCATCCCCGGATAGGTCGCCGCAAACACGCCCTGCTTGTAGAACAGACTCTGCTGCTGGTGTACCAGGCCCAGCGCCTCGTTGTTCATCAGAATGATTTTGACGTCTAACTGGTTTTCGGCTGCCGTCGCCATCTCCTGAATGTTCATCATCAGGCTGCCGTCACCGGAGAAGCAGATCACCTTACGGTCCGGGTTGGCGAGCGCCGCGCCAACCGCTGCTGGCAGGCCGAAGCCCATGGTGCCAAGGCCGCCGGAGGTCAGCCACTGGCGCGGGCGGTTAAGCGGATACGCCTGGGCGGTCCACATCTGATGCTGGCCGACGTCGGTGGTGATAATCGCGCTGTCATCCACGCAGGCGGCAACGGCGTTGATAAGACCATAGTGGCTCAGCGGGTCACCCTCGGTTGGGATAGCGCCCGGGAACTCGCGTTGCAGATCGGCCACCAGCTGGCGCCAGTCGGCGCGGTCGGTTGCCTCCGTCTGTGGGATCAGCTGTGCCAGCACCTCGGCCACGTCGCCCTGAATCGCCACGTGCGGCTGCTTGATTTTACCCAGCTCGGCGCGGTCGATATCCACGTGAATGATTTTGGCGTTCGGGCAGAACTCCTCGGTTTTGCCGATCGCCCGGTCATCAAAACGCGCCCCCATAACAATCAGCAAATCCGCCTCTTGCAGGATGTAGTTGGTGCTGCGCGCGCCGTGCATGCCCAGCATGCCGAGAGAGAGCGGGTGCGCTTTTGGCAGCATGCCGAGCGCCATCAGGGTCATGGTGGTAGGCAGGCTGGCTTTTTCAGCGAACTGACGGATTTCATCCGCGGCGTTGATCGCCCCGCCGCCCAGATAGAGCACCGGGCGTTTCGCCGCGTTAATCATGGCGGCGGCATCGCGCACGCTCTCAGCGCTGAATTCCGGCACCGGGGCACGCTCGCCCGGCTCCGGCAGCACGTCGATCTCAATTTCTGCGGTCTGGACATCCTTAGGAATGTCTATCCACACCGGACCCGGGCGGCCAGACTGGGCAATGCGAAACGCATCGCTGATCACCTGAGGCAGCTCGCTGATATCGCGAACTAAATAGTTATGTTTGGTGATGGGGATAGAGATACCGTAGGTATCCACTTCCTGGAACGCATCGGTACCGATCATCGAGGACGGCACCTGGCCGGTAATGCAGATCAGCGGAATGGAGTCGAGGCGCGCATCGGCGATGGCGGTCACCAGGTTAGTGGCGCCCGGCCCGCTGCAGGCCATACAGACCGCTGGTTTACCCTGGGTACGCGCCATGCCCTGAGCGATAAAGCCTGCGCCCTGCTCGTGGCGCGCCAGCACGTGGCGGATCTGTGTGCTTTGGCTTAACGCATCATACAGCGGCAGCACGGTCCCACCCGGGATGCCCGCAACGGTGGTGATGCCCTGTCGTTCCAGTAAATGAACAATCAGCTGCGCGCCTGTAAAACGCGTTTTTGTGGATGTTGTGCCCGAACTTGCCATGCTCCAGTCCTTTTCTTCTGGGCCAGCTTTACGCGTCGTATTTCAGGTTGCAGATGCGTTGGCTGCGTTCCCTCACCCCAGTCACGTACCTATGTACGCTCCTGGGGATTCGCTCACTTGCCGCCTTCCTGCAACCCGAACTACTTAGCGTATCCGGGAGGGGTCCTAAACGAAAAACCCCGCCCGGTTTGCGCCGGCGGGGTTTTGGATTCGTGTGTTGATCCAGTCCCTACGGCGCATTGCCGACGACCACCACCACACGCACGACGACCACTGCGGCAGGTTGCGCAGTTTTTAGTAGGGTCGAAGTGAAGATGGATGAAGTCATTGGGGACCTGTGTTTGGAATCATTGATAGAATTTATACAAACACAGGTTTTCGGATGTGACAATGGAAATATTTTCAACTGCGCAAAAATGCGTCAGGGATCACGTTTCGTTTGTTGGGTGATGACACTCAATAAAGGGTTTTTACTCACTCAATAAATAGCGCAGGTGATACCCCAAATCTGACCGCCAGCTTTTTAATATGGTTCAGAGTAAGCTGTCTCTGACCATTCAGAACCCGTGAAACCATCGATTTACTACCAATTTCATCCTTAAAATCCGATATCGTCAGATTGTATTGATCCATCAAGGTTCTCAAAACTGCAATTCCGACGGGAACGGACTCCATCTCCTTGCGTAATGCGACTATCTCTGGCCGATTAGCTTCGTAATGGCTAATTCTGGCGCAAACAATATCCAGCAAGGGGCTATTGGGCTCGTTCATAAGGAGATACTCAACCAGCTCAAGCGCATCCTTATAATCTTTCTCGCTCGGCTGTTCACCCAGTAAAGGAACGGCCGCAACAAGGGCGTGCGTAGCTTTCATTGCATCAGCGACGATCATCATTTCTTCCCCTTAGTGCGATGTTTCTCCGTAAAACGGTCATATTCCTTATGAGTAAAAACATGGCGCACATAAAACTTTTGGCTTTCAAAGAATATGAGAGCCACTACTCTGAGATTGTTATTTGCAATATCAATAACATAATGCTTATCAAGATACTTGAAGTTATCCAGCGTTGGGAAAAGTTTTCTCAGTGCAGCGGGCGTCGGGCAGTGGCTCTTTTCAATAACTCGTCTCTAAAAAGAGAAGCTCTTCTCTGTGTTGCGGGAACTGGCTTACCGCATCCAAAATTGCCTTCATTGAGATTAAATGCATCCTGCTTGTCTGCCGCGTCCGTTGCCATTATGGCAACGATAACACCTATTGCCAATAAGTCAACGGAGGATACTATTTTCACTTCGTCAGAAAACAAAAAACCCCGTCTAAGCGAGGTTTTTATCAGGGTTTTGCGGTTGGTCGCCGCAGAACACACTGTGTTACGTCAACGCAAAAAGTATACGCGATCGAAGACGAACGCGCAATTCCGGCACGGATTTTGACGTTTTTGAGTATGGATCGCCTTCCAAAATTTGTCCATAAAATACTGTTCATGCATACAGTATTTATCTATACTGAGGGTGTTCGCAGTGAGCGAGGGGGCCGCAGTTTACCGGCGCAACGAAGTCCTGGCTGAAACGGGTGGTGCCGTCAGTGCCTTAACCCCTGAAGTGAGCACACTGTGTTACGTCAATCCAGGTGCTGGCCACAGGCGGCGGAAAGGTACGCCAGCATCGTGCTCCTTTTAACCAAAAGGAGACGCGTATGAGCGTCGTGGATATGGTCATACTTGTCCTCAAACTCATTGTTGCTGTATTGCAACTGCTTGATGCTGTCCTGAAATACGTTAAGTGATTCAGGTTCAAGTCGCACCTGAGAGGGGCGGGCAACCGCCCCTCTTTAATAACGAGGGAATGCTATGTCGCGTCTGTTAATTGAGCCTGTTACGCCTGATGAACCGGGCTATATCGCCCTGAAGGCCGAGAGTATCGCGTTAAATTTCAATATGCTGCGCAGGCTGGAAGAGAACTGGCAGCGCGGTGAGAATCGCTTTAACGCGCCGGGTGAAAAGCTGCTGGGTGCGTTTCTTAACGGCAGGCTGGTGGGCGTGTGCGGTCTAAATCGCGATCCATTCAGCCAGCAGCCGCGCGCCGGACGTATTCGTCATCTCTACGTCAGCGAAAAGTGCCGTGGGATGGGGATTGGAAAACAACTTTTGACCGTGGTGATGGCGGATGCCAGCATCTGGTTTGATTTTCTTAATACCCATGCGCCGGAAACCGCGTACGGATTTTATCATCGGGCGGGCTTCAGGCTTGTGTCAGACGAGCCCCGGGTGACGCACCGCCTTTTTTGCGCAGTGTAAGCGGCTGGCAGCCTCGACGGGGGGAATGTTACAGTTGGATGACATTTCACCAACCGATCCGCCATGTCCATCACCGTTTTCTGCATTTTACTGTTCGCCGCACTGCTGCATGCCAGCTGGAACGCCATCGTTAAAGCCGGAACGGACAAGCTCTACTCGGCGATCGGGGTCAGCGGTTCAGCCGCGCTTATTGCCCTGATTTTACTGCCTTTCTCTCCCCAGCCGACTGCCGCAAGCTGGCCATATTTGTTCGTCTCCTGTGCGTTACACTGCTCGGCGGCGTCGGGACGATGGGATCTTACGGTCTGGCACTCTGGGCGATGACCCAGGCGCCGCTGGCGGTGGTCGCCGCACTACGTGAAACCTCAATTCTCTTCGGCGCATTCATCGCATTTGTGCTTTTAAAAGAGAAGGTTGTGGGCCTGCGCATCGCGGCGGCGCTGGGTATTGCAGCCGGTGCGGTCCTGCTGCGCCTGGCGTAATTCGCTGGCAACATTAGTTGCCGATCTTGTTTACAAATCCTGCCTTCACGCCTTCTGTCATTCATCACAGTAATGCTTAAATTGTCATCTCTCTGTGGTAGATTCCTCGCGCATTTATGGGAATGCGTAGTCACTTATTCTTTATTTATCTCTTTTGGCAAAAGTATTCAGCGACATGAAAAAGCAACGGAACGTGAACTTATTGTTGATGCTGGTGTTACTGGTGGCCGTCGGGCAGATGGCGCAAACCATCTACATTCCGGCGATTGCCGATATGGCAAAAGATCTGAGCGTCCGCGAAGGTGCGGTACAGAGCGTGATGGCAGCCTACCTGCTGACCTATGGCGTTTCACAGCTGGTTTATGGTCCCCTGTCCGATCGCGTCGGGCGTCGTCCGGTCATTCTGGTGGGCATGAGCATTTTCATGGTGGCGACGGTGATTGCCATTACTACGCACAGCCTGACCATCCTGATTGCCGCCAGCGCCCTCCAGGGCGTGGGCACCGGCGTCGGCGGGGTCATGGCGCGTACCCTGCCGCGTGATATGTACCAGGGCACCCAACTTCGCCACGCCAACAGTCTGTTAAATATGGGCATTCTGGTCAGCCCGCTGCTCGCCCCGCTGATTGGGGGTCTGCTGGACACCGTCTGGTCCTGGCGCGCCTGTTACGCCTTCCTGCTGGTGCTGTGCATTATTGTCACCTTCAGCATGGCGCGCTGGATGCCGGAAACACGTCCGCAGGACGCGCCGCGCACGAAGCTCATCGCCAGCTACAAAACGCTGTTCGGTAATGGGTCGTTTACCTGTTATCTGTTGATGCTAATCGGCGGCCTGGCGGGCATTGCGGTGTTTGAAGCCTGTTCCGGCGTGCTGCTGGGCGCAGGCCTTGGCCTGAGCAGCATGGTGGTGAGCATTTTGTTTATTCTGCCGATCCCGGCGGCGTTCTTCGGCGCATGGTTCGCCGGACGTCCGAACAAACGCTTCTCTACGCTGATGTGGCAGTCGGTGATCAGCTGTCTACTGGCCGGGCTGATGATGTGGATCCCGGGGCTGTTTGACGTGATGTCGGTCTGGACGTTGCTCATCCCGGCGGCGCTGTTCTTCTTCGGCGCGGGCATGCTGTTCCCGCTCGCCACCAGCGGCGCAATGGAGCCGTTCCCGTTCCTCGCGGGCACGGCAGGCGCGCTGGTCGGCGGTTTACAGAATATCGGTTCCGGCGCGCTGGCCTGGCTTTCGGCTATGATGCCGCAGACCGGGCAGGCGAGTTTGGGCCTGCTGATGACCCTGATGGGGCTGCTGATTTTGCTGTGCTGGCTGCCGCTGGCGTCGCGCGTCCCGCATCACGAACAGCCGGTTTAACCGCATGATGGCCCGGCTTCTCGCCGGGCTTTTCACACACGGGCGCAATCATCGCCTGTAATAACGGCTCTGGCGCAGGCCGCCAGGCGCCCTCTTCCCCGTCGTAAAACTGGAGGTCCGCGTTAAGCGCATACGGGATTTTCGCCTTTTGCAGCTCGCAGGCCATAAAGTTGGCGAAGGCCATTTGCGAAGCGGTTGGCGTGAGGTGGTTTGACTCCCCCACGCCCCAGCCCCCGACCCAGCTAACGTGCCCGGTTTTTTGCTGCCAGTGCAGCGCGGCATTGATTCGGTTACGGATAGCCGCTTTCTCAGCCGCGGTTCCGGACGTCCACGGGTATTTGCCGTTCGTTTTCAGCGGACCCCAGGGGAAAATATGCCATTCCGCCAGCAGGTAATTCTGGCTGTGTGCGGGCAGCTTCAGGCTGGATAAATCCTCCGGCGCGGCGCGCAGACGAGGGGCGATAAAAATCATGCGGCTGGCATCAATGGCGTGAATGTCTTTGATCGCTTTCTCATACACCCGGTTGAGCGAAGCAACGTTGTGGTTGAGCTTGTCCGCCGGTTCGTAGATCAGGTCAAACCCCAGCAACGGCGAGCGCTGACCAAAATAGTGCGCCACGGCAATCCACCAGTTGATCACCGCTTTTTCGGTATCCGCTTTCGGATCGTTTTTATATTCATCGGCCTGATAGGCGATGATGGGGATGACGCCGTATTGCTCGCAAGCCTCCACCAGCTTACGCAGGTGAATCAGCCGCGCTTCCGTCGGTTCGCCCGCCACCCGAATACGGACATGATGTATGCCTTTCGCCTGGAAATCACGGACCACCAACGGGTCGAATTCGCGTATACCGCGCTCGGTGCGGGCCCAGTCGACATCCATTCCGACGCCCAACATCTGCGCGTAACGGGCAGCCGTCAGGGGTGGCTCAGCGGCACAGGCCCAGCCGGAAGCGAGCGCTAACACGGTGACAATTAACGGCTTTAACACGACGCCCCTTGCAAATAATCAAATGCTTTACTCTGTATTTAGCATGCTTTTTCACAATTGGTGTAGAGTCAAAACGAACTAAATTCTGAGACAGATTATGAAAACGACTGACCTGACCGGCCTCATTGACCGGTTTCCGCTGCTGGCGGATTTGATTGCCCTGAAAGAGATCACCTGGCTTAATCCGAACACCACGACGCTGGCGGAAGGGTTGCCATATGTCGGGCTGACCAAAGCCGACGTGGACGACGCGCATGCGCGCCTGAAACGCTTCGCGCCGTATCTGGCGAAAGCCTTCCCGGAAACGGCGGCAACGGGCGGGATTATCGAATCCGAACTGGTCGCTATCCCGGCGATGCAAAAGCGGCTGGAGAAAGAGTCCGGCAAGGCCATTCCAGGCACGCTGCTGCTGAAAAAAGACAGCCATCTGCCGATTTCCGGCTCCATTAAAGCGCGCGGCGGTATCTATGAAGTGCTGGCCCACGCGGAAAAACTGGCGCTGGAAGCCCGTTTGCTGAGCGTTGAAGATGATTACAGTATCCTGCTGGAGCCACGCTTTAAAGCCTTCTTCAGCCAGTACATCATCGCGGTGGGTTCAACCGGCAACCTGGGGATGTCCATCGGCATTATGAGCGCGCGCATCGGCTTTAAGGTCACGGTGCATATGTCCGCCGACGCCCGCGAGTGGAAGAAAGCCAAACTGCGCAGCCACGGCGTGATCGTCGTGGAATATGAGCAGGATTATGGCGTGGCGGTGGAGCAAGGGCGCAAAGCGGCGGAAAGCGATCCAAACTGTTTCTTTATTGACGATGAGAACTCACGCACGCTGTTCCTGGGCTATGCGGTTGCAGGTGAGCGCCTGAAAGCGCAGTTTGCCGCGCAGGGGCGCGCGGTGGATGCTGAACATCCGTTGAATGTCTATCTGCCGTGCGGCGTCGGCGGCGGCCCCGGCGGCGTGGCGTTTGGCCTGAAGCTGGCCTTTGGCGATAACGTCCACTGTTTCTTCGCCGAGCCCACGCACTCCCCGTGCATGCTGCTGGGCGTTTACACCGGGCTGCACGATGAAATCGCGGTGCAGGATCTGGGTATTGATAACGTGACGGCGGCGGACGGTCTGGCGGTAGGTCGCGCGTCCGGCTTCGTGGGCCGCGCGATGGAGCGTCTGCTTGACGGGTTCTATACCCTCTCCGATCAAAGCATGTACGACCTGCTCGGCTGGCTGGCGCAGGAAGAAGGCATTTGTCTGGAGCCGTCGGCGCTGGCGGGGATGGCTGGGCCGGTACGCATAACGGCGAATGCTAACACTACACACCTGGTCTGGGCGACCGGCGGCGGCATGGTGCCGGAAGACGAGATGGCGAAATATTTAGCGAAAGGGAAGTAAATATGCCGGGTGGCGGCTGCGCCTTACCCGGCCTACAGGTGCAAAATTTGTTGAATGTGGGTGACCGCAAACAGCAGTGACAGCGACAGCACGGCCAGGGCGATAAGGAACTTATCCCGCACCGCCTTCGGCTGTACAAAGTCGCTCTGCGCCACGTCCATCAGGTTACGGCTGCGGGTGTAGCGCCATAAAATGATGGCTACCAGCGCCAGCACAACAATGGAGATCCAGAATGGCGCCCCCGTGCGGTGCCAGTTGTGCTTAATGGCAAGCGCGATCAACGCACCATACCCCAGCAGCGTGCGCAGCCAGGCCAGCGAGGTTCTCTCCGGCTGAAGCCCGGGGTCCGCTTCCCGCCGCGCTTTGCGGCTATCCGGCATACAGCACCAGTAACATCACTACGCCCGCAACCATCAGCAAAATCGTACTGATGATGAGCAAACCGCGCGTGTAGGGGAGATCCTGCTTCAGACGCATCGCTTTTTCATTTCTCAGCCAGCGCAGATAGCCATAAATCGCCAGCACGCCGGCAATCAGGCACAGCAGCAGGGCCAGCACTTCGCGAATCAACGGAGTGGCAAAATCGGGGGCGAGCTGATCAAGGCCGACGCCTGCGGCCAGAAAGCCCAGGGCGGTGCGGATCCACGCTAAGAACGTGCGTTCGTTAGCCAGTGAGAAGCGGTAGTCCGGCGCTTCACCGAGGCGGGAAATGTTCATGAAGGTTCCTTGTCGTGCAGCATGCAGGCTTCAGCATAGCGTAATTCAGCCAGGACAAGGAGACCGGCATCTGGCGATGCCGGTCAGAAAGATTAGTGCAGCTCTGGCCAGTAATCCTTATTAGCTTCAATCAGATCGTCCAGAATCGCCTTCGCCACCGATGCGCTCGGTACGGTTTTCGACAGGGTAATCGCCTGCCAGAGTTTCTGATACGAGCGCTGCTCCCAGGCGTCCACCACCAGTTTTTCCACCGCCACCTGCTGGCTCATGAGCCCTTTCTGGAAGTGCGGAATATCACCCACGGTTAGCGGCTCCGGTCCGTTGTGGCCGACCAGACACGGAATTTCTACCATCGCGTCGGCGTCAAAATTATGGATAGCCCCATTGTTAGGCACAATCAGCAACATGCGTTCCTGGGTATTAAAGGCAATCGCGGTCGCCAGATCGACGATGTACGATGCATGTTCGTCGATTTCCAGTTCACCGGCAGAAGAATGACCGGCTTCGATAATCGCCCGGCATGAACTGAATACATGCTTCTCACGGTGATCCATCACTTCATTGGCGCGGGTACGCTCCGGGTTGGAATGGGCGACCACATAGTCCGGGAACAGGTAATACTTCAGGTAGGTGTTCGGCATGGTGTCCGGATCCAGCGCCTGTACGTCTTTGGCCTTGGCGAAGGTATCGTTCCAGCTCGCTTCAGTATGCGCATCTTCCGAAGGCGGAACATAACCGTTTTTCGCCACGTATTCGCGCAGTTTCGGCATCAGATCGTTTCCGTTCAGATCTTCAATCGACGTCCACCAGCCGAAGTGGTTCAGACCGTAGTAGCGCACGCGCATCTCTTTGCGGTCTTTCAGGCCGACGATTTGCGCCATACGGCCTTCAATGCCGATCGGCATGTCGCAGATGTTGAGGATTTTAGCGTTCGGACGCAGGCGGCGCGTGGCTTCCGCGACAATCGCCGCCGGGTTGGAGTAGTTCAGCATCCACGCGTTCGGGGAGTACTGCTCCATATAATCTACCAGCTCAAGCACGCCGCCGATGGAGCGCATGCCGTAGGAGATGCCGCCCGGCCCGCACGTTTCCTGGCCCAGCACGCCGTGGCGCAGCGGGATTTTTTCATCTTTTTCACGCATCGGGTATTTGCCCACGCGAATATGCGCCATCACGAAATCCACATCGGTAAAGGCTGCTTTCGGATCGGTGGTGTAACTAAATTCAATCTCAGGCGCCTGCTCCCTGAGGATGATTTTGCACGCCTCGGCGATAACCTCCTGACGTGCTCCGTCATTGTCATAGAACTTCAGCGCACGCAGCGGGAAACGGTCACGGTTGGCTAACAGCATCAGGACGATACCAGGCGTGAATGTACTGCCGCCGCCTGCAATAACAACTGAGAATTTTTTCATGATATAGCCTCTGTCAGAGTGGTTTGTTCGTTTGTTAAAGAGGTTTTCATCAGCGATTCCAGCTGGTCGCGCACCTGAGGAACGTGCAGACCGACAATCACCTGAATGCCGTTGCCGCGTCGCACCACACCGTGTGCGCCCAGGGCTTTGAAGACGTCGTCGCTTTGGGTTTTCGTCATATCCACCAGGGCGATACGCAGGCGGGTGGCGCAGTTATTGATACTTTCGATATTTGCTGCGCCGCCGAGCGCCTGTAAGAACCCAGCGGCCTGTCCGACCTGCTGGCTGGCTGCTGCCGGGGCGGTGGTTTGCCCACGCGCCGCCTTATAGTCGGCCTTGCTGTAGAGCTTGATTTCGCTCTCTTCCCGGCCCGGCGTTTTCAGATTCAGACGTTCGATAAGCGTCCTGAAGACCACGAAATAGAGAGCGGTGAAGCAGAGGCCGATGCCAATCTGGGTGAATACCGTCGAGGCGTGGTTATGGAACATCGGGATCCAGTTTTGCGGCAGGAACTGGTCCAGCAGACCGCCCCCCATGTTCCCCACTACCCCGAAGGTATACATCACCGTCGCCATCGTTGCGGCCAGCACGGCGTGGATAGCAAACAGCAACGGCGAGATAAACAGGAAGGTGAACTCCAGCGGTTCGGTAATACCCACCAGCACGGCGGTAAGCGTGGCCGGAACCAGCAGCCCCGCAACCTTGACGCGGTTTTCCGGCGACGCGGTGTACCAGATCGCCAGCGCAATCCCGACCGAGCCAAACACTTTCGAATTGCCGTGCAGGGCGAAGCCGCCTTCAGGGAACAGTGTTTTTAGCGGCACAGTGCTCTGGCTGAATTCCTGCAGGTGCTGCGCCCAGTAGACCTGAATGCCGCCCTCTACCGCCGCCGGGCCGAAGATAAACGGGCCGTAGACAAAGTGGTGCAATCCGGTTGGGATCAGAATGCGTTCCAGGAAGGTATAGACCCATACGCCGAGCGCACCGGCAGAGCGCAGGAACGCCTGCAGGGACTCAATGCCCATCTGCACTTTCGGCCAGCCCAGCAGCGTCAGCCAGGCGCAGGGGATCATCACGAAGAACGCGAGGATAACGACAAACGAGGTACCCTGGAAAATCCCCAGGAAGACTGGCAACGGCTTGTCGAAAAATCGGTTGTGGATGGCGGTGACGAGCCCGGAAATGATAATCGCCCCGATGATGCTGGTATCAAGCGTTTTGATTCCGGCAATCATCGCCAGCCCGCTGCCAGCAGTGGGTTCAGCAGAGAAGTCGACGCCAAAGAAGTGACCCCAGGTCATCCCCATTGCGTTGATAAAGTAGTTCCAGGTCAGAAAGCTAATCAGCACTGCCAGACAAGCGCGGCCCTGCGCCTGCTTTGCCAGGCCAATCGGTAAGCCGACAGCAAAAATCAGCGGCATATTGCGGAACACCGCCCAGCCGCCCTCTTCGATGATGTGAACAATCTGCGCGAACAGATGATCGGGGGCCGTTAAAGCTTCGCCGACAAACAGCGGGTTGCGAAGCATGATGGCGATCCCGACCACGATCCCGGCAAAGGGAAACAGTAAAACCGGGGTGAACATGGCGCCGCCAAAACGTTGTATTTGACTGAGCATTTTTAAATCCTCATGAAACAACCTGTAGGGGTAGAGGCCTTTATGATTTTTTACTGGCCTGAGGTGAGCATAAGAAGTTACTGATGCGGGAACATGGCGTGCCGCTGCGATTCGTGATCGCATTCATGGTTTTAATTTGACCAATCAGGTCTACTTTTGATAGCAAATATGGACAAGTTAAGACGTAATCCACGCCATAACGGGCGAGCAGAGGTCTACAGGTGATCTACAAATCTATTGCCGACAGATTGCGGCTACGGCTCAATTCGTCGGACTACAACATTGGCAGCCCGTTACCCGGCGAAAAAGCGCTGGCAAAGGAGTTTGGCGTAGCCCGGATGACCATCCGCAAGGCATTGGATCTGCTGGTAAGCTGGGGGCTGGTTGAACGTCGACACGGCAGCGGGACGTTCGTGGCGCGCAAAGACGTTCATCATGAAACGACTAACCTGACCGGGCTGGTGGAGGTACTGCGCCAGCAGGGGAAAGAAGTGCAGAGCAAGGTGTTGCAGTTTGAAGTGATGCCCGCGCCGCCCGCCATCGCCAGCCAGTTGCGGATTCAGGTTGATGAGCGGATCTATTTTTCAAGGCGGGTACGTTACGTGGACGGAAAACCGCTGATGCTGGAGGACAGCTTTATGCCGGTGAAGCTGTTCCGCAATCTTTCCCTGGCGCATCTCGAAGGGTCTAAATTTGATTACATCGAGAAGGAGTGCGGGATCACCATTAGCGGCAACTACGAGAGCCTGACGCCAGTGCTGGCAGATAAACAGCTGGCCGGTTATATGAATCTGCCGGAACAAACGCCGCTGCTGCGCATCACCTCTCTTTCCTACAGCGACAGCGGCGAGTTCCTCAACTATTCCGTGATGTTCCGGAACACCAGCGATTACCAGGTGGACTACCATCTGCGGCGTATCCACCCGGAAGACTTATTAGCCCATCCCCCAGAACAGCACCGCCAGTAGTTGCGGGGTGATAATGCGCAAAAACATCACCAGCGGATAGACCGTGGCGTAGGACAACGCCGCCGCGCCGCTGGTGGCGTGCAGGTTATTGGCGAACGCCAGCGCGGGCGGATCGGTCATGGAACCGGCCAGCATGCCGCACAGCGTGAGATAGTTCATTTTAGCGAACATACGCGCCAGTAATCCGACCGTTATCAGCGGGATGGCGGTAATGAATATGCCATAGCCTACCCAGCTCATCCCTTCGCCGTTCACCAGAGTATCGACAAAATCGCCGCCGGATTTCAGCCCCACCACCGCCAGAAACAGCACGATGCCCAACTCCCGCAGCGCCAGGTTAGCGCTCGGCGGCATAAACCAGTAGAGCTTACCGATGGAGCCGATACGCCCGAGGATCAGCGCCATAATGAGCGGCCCGCCTGCCAGCCCCAGCTTCATGGCTACCGGGAAGCCGGGCACGTACAGGGGGATGGAGCCAAGCATGACGCCAAGCCCGACGCCGATAAAGACCGGCAGCATCTGCACCTGCTGGAGTTTTTGCTGGGCGTTGCCCACCATGTTCGCTACGGCATCAATAGATGAAGGACGCCCGACGAGGTTGAGAATATCACCGAATTGCAGGCTGGCATCCTGGCTGGCCACCAGCTCGACACCGGCGCGGTTAAGCCGGGAGATCACCACGTCATAACGCTCTTTAACCTGCAAATCGCGTATTTTCTTGCCCAGGACCTTCTCATTGGTCACTACCACGCGCTCCACGCGCATGTCCGTTCCACGGGTTGAGAGCGAGGTATCCACCTCCTGACCAATCACCAGCCGGGCATTGTTTAAATCCGCCGGTTGCCCTACCAGATGCAGGAGATCGCCGTGCTGAATGAGTGTGTCAGGTGAAGGCACCATCAGCGTGTCGTCACGTTTCAGGCGTGAACAGATAATGGTCGCGCTGTTCAGAATGGGGACATCCTGTATCGCCATATTATTCAGGTTGGGGTTTTCGACGCGAATGTTGATGGTTTTAATAAGCGCATGGCCGTTGGTCAGCGTGCTTTCATGCTCTTTCGCCTCCTGCTCGACGTTAATGCGGAACAGCACGCGCACCAGCCACATGGAGAGCAAAATACCGCAAATGCCAAACGGATAGGCCATGGCGTAGCTCATCCCCATCTGATCGACGACATCAGCAGGGATATCCAGATCGCGCAGAATTTGCTGGCCCGCCCCGAGCGCGGGCGTGTTGGTTACGGCGCCGGAGAAGATGCCCAGCACGACGGGCAGCGGAATAGCGAAGAGTTTGTGCAGAATGGCGGTGACCAGCCCACCCATCACGACGATGCCGAAGGCAAAGAGATTAAGGCGTAAACCGGAGACGCGCAGGGAAGCGAAGAAGCCCGGCCCCACCTGAATACCGATGGTATACACAAAGAGGATCAGGCCGAACTCCTGGATGAAATGCAGCATATCGGCGCTGAGCACCCACCCAAGCTGGTCGGCAAAATGGCCGACAAAAATCCCGCCGAAAAGCACTCCGCCAATCCCAAACCCGACGCCGCGGATTTTGATATTCCCCAGCCATAGCCCCACTACCGCGACAAGGGCCAACACGCTGACGGTTAACGCGATATCACTCATGTTCCACATCCTGTGCATAACCTTAGTTATATCAAGGATTCTCTCAGAGCTGGCGGCGGTTGTATGGGCGATGGCGCACAAAAAAGCCCTGCCGGGGCAGGGCCTTGTGCGGTCTGTGAGCGTTGTCGGGTGGCGGCTGCGCCTAACCCGACCTACAGTTTCGGCGGGTTTGTTAACTGTTTAACGCCGGCCTGTCGCTAATGGCGATGCGCTGCGGCGCGATAGCTTCCGGCACGTTACGGGTGAGGTCAATATTCAGCAGGCCGTTAGTGAACGTCGCGCCAGAAACTTCCATATGGTCTGCCAGGGTAAAGCTCAGGCTAAACGGCTGAGTGACAAGCCCCTGATGCAACCATTTGGTCTCGGTGTCTGGTTTTTCCGGTGACCCTTTAACGGTCAGGCGCGTACCCTCAAGCTGGATGTCGAGATCTTCCTGACGAAACCCGGCCAGCGCAAGCGTGATGCGGTAGTGGTTATCATCGCTTTTTTCGATGTTGTACGGCGGAAACGTCTGCTGTTCGGTTGCGCTTTGCAGCGCGTTAGCCAGTTTGTCAAAACCGATCCACTGACGCAGCAGGGGGGAAAAATCATAGTTACGCATACTAAATCTCCTTCTGAGAAGCGAGTTCGGCACAGTTTATTTTTGTGCGCAGTTGTACCTGCAAACCCTTACGGATTCGCATATGCTCCCTTTACGGCAAGCAATTTCAGGTGGGCCGCAGCCGCGACCCGCTTAATTAATTGATTTCGATACGACGCGGTTTTTTCTCTTCCGGAATCACACGTTCCAGCTCGATAAACAGCAGGCCGTTCACCAGGTTCGCGCCCTTGACGTGGATGTTCTCAGCCAGCTGGAACTTGCGTTCAAAGTTGCGCTCTGCGATGCCCTGGTAGAGGTAGGTTCGTTCTTTCTGCTCGCCCGCATGGGAGCCTTTCACCACCAGCAGATTGTCCTGCGCGGTGATCTCCAGTTCGCTCTCTGCGAAACCGGCGACAGCAATCGCAATGCGATAGTGGTTTTCGTCAACCAATTCAACGTTGTAAGGAGGATAGCCGTTGCTCTGGCTCTGGTTGTTTTCTAAGTGGTTGAACAGACGATCAAAACCAATGGCAGAACGGTATAGCGGAGAGAGATCGAAATTACGCATAGATAAAAACTCCTGGAATCAGCGAGAAAATGTAGCCTTCCACCATGGACAGGCTTCTGCTTCCCCGAACACCCATCAGGCGTGTCCGTTATCGGGTTACATTCTTAAAATGGGTCTGGATACGGCCTTTTCAAGCCTGTTGATGTGAGATTTTTTTGCACTTTGCTGGTTGTCGCATAGACTCAGGGGCACAGCACAAAGGGTTAAATTGCGATGGCGACCACAGTGCGGGAGTTTTGAGCTATCCATTTTGGACGCGCCTCGCTATAACCCTGAGTTGCAGGTCAATGCCGTGCTACTAATGATGACTGAGTAATGATGAGAAATGTTCTGATTAAGCTGGCGACGTTCAGCGGGGTTGTTTTACTTTGCGGGTGTTCGAGCGTGATGTCGCACACCGGCGGTAAAGAAGGAACATATCCGGGGACGCGCGCCAGTGCCGCCATGATCTCTGATGATGAGACAAACTGGGGTACCAAATCTCTGGCGATTCTTGATATGCCGTTTACGGCGGTTGCCGATACGCTTCTGCTGCCGTGGGATATGTTCCGCACCGACAGCTCAGTGCGTTCGCGCGTTGAGAAAAGCGAGCAGGAGACGCTGGCGACTAACTCCGTCATCCCACCCGCAGAGATGACCCCGCGCTAATTCTGTGCGGTTTCCGTTAGCCACAGCTGGCGGAAACCGTCCTTCTCTTCCATCCACGCAATAAAACGTCCGTCCGGGGAAAACACCACAGCGTCAGCAGACGGCGGGTTGCCATGATCGGACGTCAAAAACGTCACCTTTCCGGTCTGCGCATCGCAGCAGGCAATGCGGCCTGCAAGCACAAATCCCAGCCCGTTGCCGGAAGGATGCCAGTTAAAGGCAGACTGAATATCGCTCTCAGCGTGGGTCAACTGACGCGGCTCACCGCCTTCAGGGGAGATAAGCCACAGCTGCACAATGCCGTTATCGTCCCGCATTAAAAACGCAATCTGCGTCCCCTGTGGATTGCTGCGCACCCAGTGGCGCGGCACGTTCACCAGCCCCGGATACGCCTTCTGATGGGTGAAGGTAAGGCGGCGTTGCATGACGCCCGCAGGCGGCGCGGGCATTGTATCCGGCGTCCCCTGCAACGGCGCATCGCCCGCCCGTTTCCAGCCCTGCTCGTCCTTGGGAAGGTCCACAATAAACAGTTCGGGCACTTTCTCGCCTTTCGCAGACACCGTATCGCCGATAAACGCCAGCCTGTCGTTGCCCACCCAGCCCTCTTCATAGGCGCGGTTAATCTCATCGCTGCCCGGTTGCGGGTTCGGCGTTGTCCGGCTTACCAGTACGCTCCAGAAGGTTCCGGCATATTCCCGCGGATGGTTCCCCTGTGGGTTTACCGGACCAAAAGGCGCCGCCACCCCGACGTTACGCAAATCCAGCTGCGGATCGCGCGCGTGCAGTACATGGTCGTTGTAGGTAAAGCTGACGAACTGCCCGTTCGGGCTAAAAACGTGAACGTGGCTGCCGCCACGCAGCGCCCCCGCCGTGTAAGACGCGGTGATATCCATCGCATCAAGATTGCTCACCTGGCCGTTGTGCGCAATCACTCCCTGACGATGGTGAAAATCATACTGCCAGTCTGCATCCGGGTTTTTCGGGCCGTGGATAAAAACATATTTCTCCTCGGCAGGATGAACGGTCACCACGCCGACATGCGCGCCGTCAGTCGCACGGTAGATCACCTCAACCTCGCCCGTAATGACATTGACCCGCTCAATGGTTTTACCGGTAAACGACGCGCCGGACGGGCGGACATCATAGACAAGCCACTGGCTGTCTGGCGTCCAGATGTTGATGTTGGTGAGCTGGTGGTTGCGGGAAGCGAAGGTGATTTGTTTCATGAAAATACCCTGATGCGCGGTTATCGCATCAGGGTAAAACATCCGAAGGGATTAGCCTACTCGTTTCACGTCACCTACCAGCAGGATGTAGGAGAGCGCGCCGATCAGCGCCACGGCAGAGATATACACCAGAGCCGGACCAAAGCCGTAGTCCTGCGCCAGGTAACCGATGACCAGCGGCACGGTGATCCCGCCCAGGCCGCCAACGAAGTTAAACACGCCACCGGTCAGGCCAATCAGCCGCATCGGTGCCAGGGACGACACCAGCGACCAGGTGATGGAGGCAAAACCGTTCCCGAAGAACGCTACCGCCATCAGGGTCATGATCCACACTGGATCGTTGGTGTAGTTCGCTCCCATGATGCAGGTAGAGATCAGCAGTCCGCAGATAATCGGCGTTTTACGCGCAACGCCCAGTGAGAAGCCTTTTTTCACCAGCTTATCCGCCAGCCAGCCCGAGAGCAGCACGCCGAAAAACGCCGCAAGGAAGGGTACGGTGGTCATAAAGCCCGCCTTCAGCGCGGTTATCCCTTTTTCCTGGGTCAGATAGTTCGGGAACCAGGTGAGGAAGAACCACAGCGTGGAGGTCACCGCGAACTGGCCCAGATATACGCCCACCAGCTTACGGTGGAAGACCAGCTTCCAGTCCGCTCTGGTCAGCGGCTGGCGCGCCTCTTTTTTCACTGGCGCATCGCCGTCCACCAGACCGCCGCCGTCGCGGATGTAGTCCAGTTCGGCTTTGGTGATGTTTTTGGTCAGACGCGGCGGCTGATAGACCTTAAACCAGATTAACGACCAGATAATGCCGATCCCGCCGGTGACGATGAACACCCAGTGCCAGCTCAGCAGCTCCTGGATCCAGATTAACAGCGGCGTCAGAAACGCCAGACCAACAAACTGCCCGGAGGTGTAAAAACCAACAGCGGAAGCGCGTTCGTGTTCAGGGAACCAGCTGGTCACCATGCGGTTGTTGGTCGGGAACGCGGGCGCTTCAAACACCCCGGTGATGGCGCGCAGGCCTATCAGCGACATCAGCCCGGTGGCGAAGCCCTGGAACAGGGTCGCCACGGACCAGCCCAAAATAGCGATAAAGTAGGTCAGACGTGACCCCACGCGGTCAAGGAACCAGCCGCCGGGGATCTGGCAGAGCGTATACAGCCAGGCAAACGCCGAGAAGACGTAGCCCATTTCCGCTTTGGTGATGCCAAACTCTTCCTGAATATGGGCCGAGGCCACGGCGAGGTTGGCGCGGTCTACATAGCAAATGACCACGGTAATAAAGATCATGATCAGCGTCAGGTAACGACGACGCCCGGTTTTTGCAGCAGTAACTGGAATATCCATCGCAATCTGTCTCCAGATTTTGGGCATAGCGAAGCCGCTCACCATGCCCTGTAATTTACAGAGGGTTATATTTTTTCTATGTACGTTTTTTTTGCCCGGTGGCGCTTCGCTTACCGGGCCTACGAGAGAGTAGGCCGGATAAGCGTAGCGCCATCCGGCGATTTACCACTCGGCTACGGAACCGTCTTCATGACGCCACAGTGGGTTACGCCAGTCCGGCGCACTTTTACTCAGCTCAATGACTTTGGCTTCGTCGATCTCCACGCCAAGGCCCGGCTTCGTTAACGGTTTAAAGAAACCACCTTCCATGCTGAAGTCTTCTTTGTTTTTCACAAAGTCGAGCAGCTCCGCGCCCTTGTTATAGTGAATGCCCATGCTTTGTTCCTGGAACACTGCATTACGGGAGACGAAGTCCACATGCAGACAGGCTGCCAGCGCAATCGGCCCAAGCGGACAGTGCGGTGCCAGCGCCACATCGTAGGCTTCTGCCATGCCGGCAATTTTGTAGCATTCGGTGATGCCACCCGCGTGGGAGAGGTCCGGTTGCAGGATCGCAATGCCGCCCGCTTCCAGCACGCGCTTAAACTCGAAGCGCGAGAACATACGCTCCCCCGCCGCGATGGGAATGTGCGTCTGTTCAGCCAGTTTTGGATAGTATTCCGCCTGCTCGGCCAGAACAGGCTCTTCAATAAACAGCGGGCGATACAGCTCCAGCTCTTTAATCAGCACTTTGGCCATTGGCGCGCTGACGCGGCCGTGGAAATCCAGGCCAAACTCAATCTCGTTGCCGAAAGCCTCGCGGATTTGCGCCACGGTGTTCACCGCCCGGTCTACCGCGCGCGAGTTGTCGATAACGCCCATCTCTTCGCAGCCGTTGAGTTTGAAGGTGTCAAAACCGATGTTGCGCAGCTGCCGGATACCGTCGATCACTTCCGCAGGGCGGTCACCGCCCACCCAGCTGTAGGCTTTGATTTTGTCTCGCACCAAGCCGCCCATTAATTGCCAGACCGGGGCATTCAGCACTTTGCCTTTGATATCCCACAGCGCCTGATCGATACCGGCGATGGCGCTCATCAGGATCGGACCGCCACGGTAAAATCCCGCCCGGTACATGACCTGCCACAGGTCGTTGATGCGCGCCGGATCCTGGCCAATCAGGTATTCACCCAGCTCGTGAACCGCGGCTTCAACCGTACGCGCACGGCCTTCAATCACCGGCTCGCCCCAGCCAACCACGCCTTCGTCGGTTTCGATTTTCAGGAACATCCAACGCGGGGGTAAACGGTACGTGGTAAGTTTGGTTATTTTCATTGCACTGCCTCTCGATACGCTTTCACAAATGCTGCCGCCTGCTGTGCGGTACGCTCAACGGGCTGTCCGGCACGATAGAGATCGCTGCCCAGCCCCGCGCCCGCACAACCTGCTTTTATCCACTGCACCAGGTTTTCCGGCGTGACGCCGCCCACGGCAAAGACCGGCACGCTGGCGGGTAAGACCGCTTTCAGCGCTTTGATGTAATCCGGACCAAAGGCCGACGACGGGAAAATTTTGAGAGACTGTGCGCCCGCATCGAGGGCGGAAAAGGCTTCTGTGGCCGTGGCGCAGCCCGGACATACGGTCATGCCGTAATCCACCGCCCGGCGGATCACCTCGGGGTTGATATTCGGTGTGACGATAAGCTTGCAGCCCATCTTCGCCAGCTCATCCACCTGCTCCGGCTGTAATACGGTACCAGCGCCAATCAGCGCCTTATCACCGAACGCCTTAACAACTGCCGGAATGCTTTTTTCCCATTCCGGGGAGTTGAGCGGGATTTCCACCGCGTCGAACCCGGCGTCGATCACCGCGCCAACGTGCGCTAAGGCCTCACCGGGCGTGATACCGCGCAAAATCGCGATCAGGGGAAGTTCAGTTTGCCACTGCATGAGCGATGCTCCTTATGCCTGCCTGAAATGCCGTGTCGCCTTCCACCGCAGCAACATCCCGTCCGATAGCGTGGAACGCCTGGCGGTAACGAGACGTCAGCGATGAACCCGCGACGAGCGTGATGGCCTGCTGCCCGGCGAATGCGTCGCTCAGGGTGGCGACTTCGGCGCCAATCAGCAGGCCGGACAGAAATTCGCTGACCTGCTCGCGCGGAAGATTTCCCAGCACGTGCGAGGCGCGAACCTCAAAAAGTTGCGGCAAAACGGCAGGGGATGCGATCCCGCGCTCAAGCCCGGCGGCAAACGCTTCCGGCGAAGGGGTTTGCTCCGGCAAACCGGCCCCCACCAGCGAATGCTTAAGCAGCAAGTGGTGCAGTTCGCCGGTCATCACCGTGCGGAAATCATGAATTTGCTCAGCATCCGCCTGGACCCATTTGCAGTGCGTCCCGGGCATGACGTAGACAGAAGAAGGAGAAAGGGTGCGCGCCCCGAGCAGCTGCGTCTCTTCGCCGCGCATCACGTTATGGTTATCGTCGCGAGAGACGCATAAACCGGGAATAATCCAGACATTGTCGCCAACGGACGTTAACTGCTCGCCAACGGCGGTGAAATGCACCGGAACCGACAGGTAAGGCGCAACCTTCCAGCCCACGTTACTGCCGACCATTCCGGCCATCACCACTGGCGTAGTACCGTCGCGCCAGTTTTGTGTCACCTCTGCTAACACCGCTTCGGGGGATTTACCGTTCAGGCGCGTCACACCTGCTTCTGATTGCCTGCTTTCCAGACACTGCTCCCCCTGGTAGAGCCAGGCGCGCAGATTGGTCGATCCCCAGTCAATTGCGATGTAGCGTGATGTCATGTGATTTCCTTCAACCTTCGTGTCGAGCTGGCGATCATGGTCAGTGCCGCCTGCTCTGCCGCATCGCCGTCCTGATGCCGTATCGCATCGAACAGCGCTTTATGTTCCTGAAGCGTTTTCGGCATGTTGGCCTCATCGCCCATCCAGGTACGTTCAAAAACTGCTCGCTGTAGCGAGCTGATCGCCACGCTAAGCTGTTGTAACACCGGGTTATGCACCGACTGCAATACCGCCTCGTGGTAGCGAATGTCCGCCTCGTTGAACGCCTCCCGATTCTGGTTATTGGCGATCATGTCGTTTAACGCCGACTCAATCTGTGCCAGGTCACCTGACGTTGCGCGCTCTGCCGCCCAGCGGGCGATGGCCGGTTCCACCAGATTTCGGACTTCGCTCATCGCGCCGATAAGCCGTGGGTCGTAGTCATTTTCCAGTACCCATTGCAGAACATCGGTATCGAGGTAGTTCCACTGGTTACGCGGCGCAACAAACGCGCCGCGATAGCGCTTCATTTCAATCAGCCGCTTCGCCATCAGCGAGCGGAACACTTCCCGGATGATGTTGCGCGAGGTTTCAAACTCCTCGCACAGTTCCGCCTCTGCTGGCAGCGGCGAACCGGGAACGTATTTGCCACCCACAATCTGAGTGCCCAGCGTGATGACAATGCGATCGGTTTTATTGAGTGTCATGGAGAGTCCTTGTGCTCTGTAAGTCCATCACTACTTTACCGCGACCGCTGAATTTCGCCTCACTTTTGCAGTACAAACGTGAGTCCTTTCGCCTTTGCCGTGGTGACAATGTAGTACAATCAGTTAATGTTGTACTACAATCCAGATCACAAAAAGAACAATTCGATAAATTCAGCGCCAAAAAAAGCCCCGGTTGATAACCGAGGCTGATGATTACAGACAGCTGTTAGGACAGGACAAATTTCTCAATCGCATAAGCCACGCCGTCTTCCAGGTTAGATTTGGTGACGAAGTTCGCCACTTCTTTCACCGATGGGATCGCGTTATCCATCGCCACGCCCATGCCTGCATATTCGATCATCGCAATATCGTTTTCCTGGTCGCCCAGCGCCATGATCTCCTCAGGCTTGATGCCCAGCGCATCGGCAAGCGATTTGACGCCCGTGCCTTTATTGACGCGTTTATCAAGGATTTCGAGGAAGTACGGCGCACTTTTCAGCACGGTGTATTTCTCTTTTACCTCAGCCGGAATGCGTGAGATGGCTTTGTCGAGAACCGCAGGTTCATCAATCATCATCACTTTCAGGAACTGGGTTGCCGGGTCCATGTTTTCCGCTTCGCAGAACACCAGTGGAATGGTTGCAACGTAGGACTCGTGCACCGTGTAGTAGCTGATATCACGGTTGGCGGTGTAAAGCGTATTGCGATCGAGCGCGTGGAAGTGAGAGCTCACTTCGCGGGAGAGCTTTTCCAGGAAACGGTAGTCATCATAGCTCAGTGCAGTTTGCGCCACCGTGCTGCCATCGGCTGCCTTTTGCACCAGAGCGCCGTTATAGGTGATGCAGTAATCGCCAGGCTGATTCATGTGCAGCTCTTTCAGGTAGCTGTGCACCCCGGCATACGGGCGTCCGGTGGTGAGCACCACGTTCACGCCTTTTTCGCGTGCGGCGGCGATCGCATTTTTAACGGCAGGAGAGATAGTGTGGTCTGGCAGCAGCAGCGTGCCGTCCATATCGATTGCAATGAGTTTGATAGCCATGAGGTCCCCGGGATAAATGAGTGCTATTTCATGCTAACGCGATTAAGCACACAAAAATAGAGCTACCTTGCGTAACAAAAAGCCCCTTTTATATTTATCCCGGGAACAAGAACTCACTGGCGGGTGAGAACGATTTTGCCAAACGCACCGCGATCCAGATGCTCAAGCGCCTGTTCCAGTTCGTCAAAACGGTAGCGATGTTCAATCACCGGTTTTAACTCCGTGACATCAACAGCACGGACGAAATCTTCCAGCGCCCGGCGGTGTCCAACCCCAATCCCCTGAATGACGGGGGATTTCAGCAGCAGCTCGCCAGCAGGCAGGGAAATGTCCGTTCCGGCCAGCACGCCAATAACGGAGATACGCCCGTGAACGGCTACCGCGCGAAGGGAATGTCTCAGATTCTCCCCACCCACGGTTTCGATAATATGGTCGATGCCGCGATCCTGCGTCAGTGCCAGCGTATTTTCAGCCCAGTCGCCTTTCAGTCGGTTGATGCCCTGGCTGGCTCCCAGCTTTTTGGCCAGAGCCAGTTTTTCATCACTCCCCGACGTAACAATAACTTCTGCGCCGTGCGCTTTTGCTATCTGCAAAGCGAATAGCGCCACACCGCCCGTGCCTTGTACCAGCACCGATTGCCCGGCGCGTAAATGACCGCGCTCCACCAGCGCGAACCATGCGGTAAGCCCCGCGCAAGGAAGCGTGCTGGCCTCAGCGTCATCCAGGCTTTCCGGGGACGCCACCAGCGCGTTTTCACTCACAATCACATATTCGGCCAGCATGCCCTGGAAGTATCCACCGGACGTTTTATAGGGCAAATCGCGCGCGTCTGCCTGCGGCTTGCCGTCGATCCATTCCGGGAAGAAGGTTGAGATGACGCGTGCGCCGGGTTTGAAACGCGTAACGCCTTCACCAATGCTGTCCACCACGCCCGCCATGTCAGACGCCGGGGTAAACGGGAAGGAAAGCGGGATCGGCATTGTGCCTTCAACAACCATTTTATCCCGGTAGTTGAGCGCAACGGCATTAACCCTTACGCGAACCTCCCCCGGGCCTGGCTGTGACACAGGCACCTGAACAAGCTGAAGGCTCTCGCGCCCAAGGGCGTTCATTGACCAGCGCTGCATTGTTTCTGTCATTTTTTCTCTCCTGCCATCAAATAAGCTTTAGGACTGACAGTCTACCGTTGACGTTTGGTCGCCAGTGGCGATAAGTTTTCCCATAATTGATGACGCAGTGGATACAATTCATGACCGATACGCTGAAGGATATACCTGTATTTGTGGCCGCCGTTGAGGCGGGAAGTTTTGCGCAGGCCGCCGTCCGTCTGCATTTGTCGCGCTCGGCGGTAGGAAAAAGCATTGCTCGTCTTGAAGAGCGGCTGGGGGTACGTCTTTTCCAGCGTACCACCCGCAGCCAGAGGCTGACCGACAACGGCGCTCTGTTTTATGAACGCTGCCTTCGCGCGCTGGAGGAGATTCGGGGCGCGGAGTCGCTGCTTGAAACAGGGAAGCAGCAGGTCAGCGGCCGCCTGCGCGTCGCCATGCCGGTTCTGTTTGGTCGCCAGTGCGTCGCGCCACTGCTGATAGAACTGACGCAGGAACATCCTGGGCTTGAGCTTGAAATGTCATTCAGCGACCGCGTGGTGGATCTGGTAGAGGAAGGCTTTGATATGGCGGTACGTAACGGCACGCTGCAGGACAGCAGCCTGCTGGTCGCCAGAAGGCTGGGCGAGCATCGCATGGTGCTGTGTGCCGCCCCGGATTACCTGATGAAGTACGGCCAGCCAGAAAACGTTGCTGATTTACCCCACCACACTGCCATTAACTATCTGCGATCAGGCAGAGTGCTGCCCTGGCAGCTAATGGATAGCGAAGGGAGATCGCACACCTTTACTCCCCGCTCATCGCTCAATATGGATGATTTACAGGCAATCTGCGACGCTGCGTTGGCCGGACACGGCCTTGCGTGGTTGCCCTGCTGGATGGCCCGCAGAGAAATACATCAGGGAAAACTCATCCCGCTTTTAAAGCAGGCACCGGACGTGCGCTTCGACGTTCATGCAGTCTGGCAGCAGACGCCGCATCTGCCGCTGAGGGTTAGAATAGCGATAGATACGCTGGCGAGCCGTTTACCGTCCCTGATGTCGCTGGATATGCCTGCGCCCATAAAAAAGCCGCGCTAAAAGCGCAGATTAACGATCTGATTCATACAGGCAAACCTGCTTACCAGGCGAAACTCTGCTTATAACAGTGAAGTACACATCCTGACTACGTTCTGACGTCCACAGCTCCCCGGCCGGGGCTTTTCTCGCAAAGGAATAGCCACGCAAAACAAGATATTGTTTAAGTGCAGCGGTATCAGATACCCCGCTAAAGCACACCCCAGCGGTGTCCGGCTGTCCATTTGCAGCAGAGTGACTGAAGGTATAATCCGTTGAAAGGCGTGGTGCCTGCTTAATCGATTCTGGGGTGTAAAGATGATAGCGAACCCTATCTGATTCACGGTATGTCATCTCAGGCTCATACGGCAAAAGGAGGTATATGACCGTGACAATCACAATGGCCAGCCCTGAGAATATGGCTAACTTTTTCATGCTCAACGTCGTCCTGAGTGGGAAAAGAAGGAATGATATGTGCCGTTATCGTTAAGAATACGAACAATGTCTGAACTGAAGTTATCAAACGGCGTTACCCACCTCATAAAGCGGGGAAGCGGGCCTTTATAGGGTTCATGCCGGATATTAAGGTCATCAGGGTCGGGAAAAATCAATGGAAGAAAACCCCGGTTCTTGAAATTACCGATCGGTCCGTAATGATCCCAGCGGCGTAGTGCGCTTTCACGACTGACAGGCCGCAACTGAGCCCGGTAATCCGAAGGAATCAGCGCCCTGTAAAAACCGAGCAGATCCGACACCAGGTCTTCTCCGCTGAACCCGCTATCGGTGTACCAACTGAAAAAAGCGCGGGACTGGTAATTTTCAAAATTTCTCGCGGTATCCATCATCATAGCCAGGGCAATGCTGTTAATTTCTGACATCGAGCGCCCACGTTTTATTTCCCAGCGAACAAACTTACCCGTTCCGGCCAGTCCTTTCCCGATATTCATTCTCTGATTGTATGCAATCGTGTAATAAGGTCTGCCACTGGCTTCGCCGCTGCTGAAATCAGCCAGAAGCAGGGAAATATCTTCGCCCCTGGCATGCCCCAGGTCGATCCAACCGAGGACCTCACTGTAGACGAGGCCGCTGCGGGTCGTTACCTGCCATTCATCGGCCCCGATAATATCGCTCCTGCTGCTCATACGGTTTATTCCTTTTTCCGTACCGATTTCAACTTTAACAGACCACCATACTCTTTATCGGGGTATATACTCCTGGGCGAGGATCACATCAATGAGATCGACTTCGTTTTATTGATATTCAAATATAAGTAAAAAAAAGAGAGTGACATCATGTCACTCTCTTTTTTGTTATTAGCCGACTGCATTCATTATGAGACATCATTTGGAATGAGCCCCACAAAAACAACCGTTAAATATCGATATTCGCCGCTTTCAGGGCGTTCTCTTCGATGAAGGCGCGACGTGGTTCAACCGCGTCACCCATCAGGGTAGTGAACAGCTGATCCGCTGCGATTGCATCTTTAACGGTGACGCGCAGCATGCGACGGCTTTCCGGATCCATAGTGGTTTCCCACAACTGGTCCGGGTTCATTTCGCCCAGGCCTTTATAACGCTGAATAGAGAGGCCACGACGGGACTCTTTCACCAGCCACTCCAGCGCCTGTTCGAAGCTGGCTACCGGCTGACGACGCTCGCCACGTTCGATGAACGCGTCGTCTTCGATCAGACCACGCAGCTTCTCGCCGAGGGTGCAGATACGGCGGTATTCCGGACCGGTAACAAACTCGTGCTCCAGCGGGTAGTCGGTATCGACGCCGTGGGTACGCACGCGTACGATCGGCTCGAACTGCTGCTCAGCGTTCTGCTGAACGTCGAACTTCCACTGGCTGCCGTGCTGCTCTTTCTCGTTCAGCTCGCTCACCAGGGTGTTCACCCAGCGGGTGACGGTCTGCTCGTCGCTCAGATCGGCTTCGGTCAGGGTCGGCTGATAAATCAGCTCTTTCAGCAGCGCTTTCGGATAGCGACGCTCCATACGGCCAATCATTTTCTGCGTGGCGTTGAACTCGGAGACCAGACGCTCCAGCGGTTCACCGGCCAGCGCTGGCGCGCTGGAGTTTGCGTGCAGGGTCGCACCATCAAGGGCGATCGCGATTTGGTACTGATCCATCGCCTCGTCATCTTTAATGTACTGTTCCTGCTTGCCTTTCTTCACTTTATACAGCGGCGGCTGGGCAATGTAGACGTGGCCGCGCTCAACGATTTCCGGCATCTGACGATAGAAGAAGGTCAACAGCAGCGTACGAATGTGCGAGCCGTCGACGTCCGCATCGGTCATGATGATGATGCTGTGATAGCGCAGTTTGTCCGGGTTGTACTCGTCGCGACCGATGCCGCAGCCGAGCGCGGTGATGAGCGTCGCCACTTCCTGAGAAGAGAGCATCTTGTCGAAGCGCGCTTTCTCAACGTTAAGGATTTTACCCTTCAGCGGCAGAATCGCCTGGTTCTTGCGGTTACGGCCCTGCTTTGCAGAACCGCCCGCGGAGTCCCCTTCCACAAGGTACAGTTCAGACAGCGCCGGATCGCGTTCCTGGCAGTCAGCCAGTTTGCCCGGCAGGCCTGCCAGGTCCAGCGCGCCTTTACGGCGGGTCATTTCACGGGCTTTACGCGCCGCTTCACGGGCACGCGCCGCATCGATAATTTTACCCACCACGATTTTCGCGTCGGACGGGTTTTCCAGCAGGTATTCGCTCAGCAGTTCGTTCATCTGCTGTTCAACCGCCGATTTCACCTCAGAAGAGACCAGCTTGTCTTTTGTCTGTGAGGAGAATTTCGGATCCGGCACCTTCACGGAGACCACGGCAATCAGGCCTTCACGGGCATCGTCGCCGGTGGCGCTGACTTTCGCTTTTTTGCTGTAGCCTTCTTTGTCCATGTAGGCGTTCAGGGTACGGGTCATCGCCGCGCGGAAGCCCGCAAGGTGCGTACCACCGTCGCGCTGTGGAATGTTGTTGGTAAAGCAGTAGATGTTTTCCTGGAAACCATCGTTCCACTGCAGTGCCACTTCCACGCCGATACCGTCTTTTTCAGTAGAGAAGTAGAAGATATTCGGGTGAATTGGCGTTTTGTTCTTGTTCAGATACTCAACGAACGCCTTGATACCGCCTTCGTAGTGGAAGTGGTCTTCTTTGTTGTCGCGTTTGTCGCGCAGTCGAATCGACACGCCGGAGTTCAGGAACGACAGTTCACGCAGGCGTTTCGCCAGGATCTCGTACTCGAATTCGGTGACGTTGGTGAAGGTTTCAAGGCTCGGCCAGAAACGCACCATGGTACCGGTTTTGTCGGTATCACCGGTAACGGCCAGCGGTGCCTGCGGCACACCATGGGTGTAAATCTGGCGGTGAATTTTGCCTTCGCGCTGGATAACCAGCTCCAGCTTCTGCGACAGGGCGTTTACCACGGATACGCCTACGCCGTGCAGACCGCCGGAAACTTTATAGGAGTTATCATCGAACTTACCGCCTGCGTGCAGAACGGTCATGATCACTTCCGCAGCAGATACGCCCTCTTCCGGGTGAATACCGGTTGGGATGCCACGACCGTCATCGGTAACGGACACGGAGTTGTCCGCATGGATCGTGACCACGATGTCTTTACAGTGACCCGCGAGCGCTTCGTCGATAGCGTTATCTACCACCTCGAATACCATGTGGTGCAGACCGGTGCCGTCATCCGTGTCGCCGATATACATACCCGGGCGCTTACGCACCGCATCCAGTCCTTTCAGGACTTTGATACTGGAGGAGTCATAAGAATTCGACATCAACGTTTCTCGCTCATTTCAACTTGGGTTAATCCGTTATTTTACCCTTTTCCACGGTAAACATCTTCGAATTTTCGTCCGACATGTCCATAACGTGTTCAGCGCTAATGGCGCTGACGAAAACCTGCGACTGCGTGGCTTTTAAGCGGCTGGCAAGTAGCCCGCGCCGCGCGTCGTCAAGTTCCGAGGCAAAATCATCTATCAGGTACAGGCAGCGTCGCCCACTTTCGCGGGTGAGGAATTCCCCCTGCGCCAGGCGCAGCGCGCACATCAGGAGCTTCAGCTGCCCGCGCGACAGCGTGTCTTCCACCGGCGCACCGTCGGCACGAATGCGGAAATCCGCCTTGTGCGGGCCGTGCGCGGTGTAGGTCAACATGCGATCGCGCTCGAAGCTTCTCTCTAACACCTCGGCATAATCCGTCTCTTTTTCCCAGCCACGCTGGAAAGAGAAGGTGAGAGAGAACTCGGGTAAAAACTGTTTGCAGGTATCGGCCATGTCTTCGGCGATACCTGCGCTGTATTCGGCACGCCAGCGGCTGATTTGTTCCGCAAGAGGAATTAATTCCATGTCCCACGGACGCAGCTGGGCGTAGCGCGTGACCTGGCGCAATGCGGCGTTACGCTGTTTAAGCAGACGCTTCAGATTGCTCCAGGCGTTAAAGAAACCGGCTTCATTGTGAAAGCATCCCCAGTCGAGGAACGCTCTTCTGTATTTGGGGCCGCCGTTGAGTAAAGTAAACCCCTCCGGCGTAATCAGCTGCATCGGCATCAGCAGTGCCAGCTCCGCCACCTTGTGGCCGTCGGTGCCGTCGATGCGCACCTTGCTGTCGCCCTGCTTGTCTTTGGTCAGGCCGATGGCGGTTTCCCGCTCGGCGCCCTGCAAGCGCCCATGCAGCACAAACGCATCCTGCTCGTGGCGAATTACGCGACCAATCTGCAAACTGCGAAACGCCCGGCCATGACCGAGCGTATAGATGGCTTCCAGCACGCTGGTTTTGCCGCTGCCGTTCGCGCCAACCAGGAAATTAAAGCCAGGGGATAAAGCGAGATCCGCGCTCTCGATGTTGCGAAAGTCGCGGATCAACAGACGGGTGAGCGACATTACAGTCTCATTGGCATGACAACATAAGCAGCCGACTGTGATGCGGCATCTTCAATCTGTACGCTCGAAACGGAGTCAGTCAGCAGGATGCGAACGTTCTCGCATTTCAGTGCATTCAGCACATCCAGCACATAGCTGACGTTGAAGCCGATTTCCATCTCAGCCCCGGCGTAGGTGACGTCCAGAATCTCTTCTGCCTCTTCCTGCTCCGGGTTGTTGGCGGTGATTTTGATCTGGTTTTCACTCACGTACAGACGTACGCCGCGGAATTTCTCGTTGGAGAGAATAGCGGCGCGCGCGAACGCCTGCTTGAGGATGTCGCAACCTGCCTCCAGCGTTTTGTCCGGGTTCTTCGGCAATACGCGGCGATAATCCGGGAAACGTCCGTCTACCAGCTTCGATGTGAAGACAAAATCGCCCACGTGGGCACGAATATTGTTGCTACCGATCTGCACGCGCAGCGGGGTGTCGCCGCCGTCGAGCATACGCATCAGTTCAATTACGCCTTTACGCGGTACGATCACCGAATGGTTTGGCAGTGAATCGCCAATCGGCATAGAACAGACCGCCAGACGGTGACCGTCTGTAGCCACGGTACGCAGCTCTTCACCTTCGGTTTCGAACAGCATGCCGTTTAAGTAGTAACGAACGTCCTGATGCGCCATGGAGAACTGTGTGGCTTCAATCAGACGCTTCATCGTCGCCTGCGGCAGGGTAAATTCAACTTCGCTCTGCCAGTCATCCAGGTTCGGGAAGTCCGCAGCGGGCAACGTGGAGAGGGAGAAACGGCTGCGGCCAGAGCGCACCAGCATGCGGTCGCCCTCCAGCTGCACGGCGATTTCAGCGCCTTCCGGCAGCCCACGGCAAATATCAAAGAATTTACGTGCCGGAACCGTGGTCGCGCCCGCGTCGTGCGGCTGAGTCAGCGTAACGCGCGCGATCATTTCCATTTCCAGATCTGTGCCGGTCAGCGACAGCGTACCGTCAGCGACCTGAAGCAGCAGGTTTCCAAGAATAGGCAGCGTAGGGCGGCCGCCTAATGGGCCACTCACCTGTTGCAGCGGTTTTAATAAATGTTCACGTTCAACGGTAAATTTCATAGCGTCACGATGATAATGTTCTGATTAAATTGGAAAAATCTTCTTTTATGTCGTGGCTTTCTTCGCGTAACTGCTCAATCTTGCGACAGGCGTGCAGCACGGTCGTATGGTCACGTCCACCAAACGCATCACCGATTTCCGGCAGGCTGTGGTTGGTGAGCTCTTTTGCCAGCGCCATCGCCATCTGACGCGGACGCGCCACCGAGCGGGAACGACGTTTAGACAGTAAATCTGCCACTTTGATCTTGTAGTACTCAGCCACCGTCTTCTGAATATTGTCGATGGTGACCAGTTTTTCCTGCAATGCCAACAAATCGCGCAGCGCTTCACGCACAAAATCGATGGTGATCGCACGACCGGTAAAATTGGCGTTGGCGATAACGCGGTTCAGTGCCCCTTCCAGCTCACGAACGTTGGAACGCAGGCGCTTGGCAATAAAGAACGCCACTTCACCCGGCAGGCGAATGTCGTTCTCGTCGGCTTTTTTCATCAGGATCGCGACGCGGGTTTCCAGCTCCGGCGGCTCGATCGCCACGGTCAGGCCCCAGCCGAAGCGGGATTTGAGACGATCTTCAACGCCGTTGATCTCTTTTGGATAACGATCCGAGGTCAAAATGATCTGCTGATTGCCTTCCAGCAGGGCGTTAAAGGTGTGGAAAAACTCTTCCTGCGATCGTTCTTTATTGGCAAAGAACTGGATGTCATCGATCAGCAGCGCATCAACGGAACGGTAGTAGCGTTTAAACTCTTCGATCGCATTGTTTTGCAGGGCTTTTACCATGTCCTGAACGAAGCGTTCGGAGTGCATATACACTACTTTGGCATTGGGCTTACGCGCCATAATGCCGTTGCCCACCGCATGCAGCAGGTGCGTTTTACCGAGACCCGTGCCGCCATAAAGGAACAGCGGGTTGTAGGCACCACCGGGATTATCGGCAACCTGGCGGGCCGCCGCGCGCGCCAGCTGGTTCGACTTACCTTCAACGAAGTTATCGAACGTGTGTTTCACGTTAACATTAGAGCGGTAGGTAGGCTCAGCGGGGGCCGGAACGTTATCCCAGCCCTGACGAGCCGGTGCAACGCGAGGCGCTGGAGCGGGCGCCGCCTGTGCAGGGGCTGCCACATTGACAACTTCACGAACGGTTTGGGTGACCGGCTTTGTGCCCACTTCAAAACGCAGCTGTGGGGCATCTGACCCGCAGAAATCGTTCAGCAGTCCATTGATGTTATTAAGGTATTTATCCCTTACCCAATCGAGCACGAAACGGTTTGGCGCGTACAAAGCCAGCGTGTTATCGCTCAGTTCCGCCTGCAATGGGCGGATCCACATACTGAATTCTGTGGCTGGTAACTCATCCTGCAATCGGGCAAGACACTGCTGCCAAAGCGAAAGTGACACGGCGGACTCCACTCGAACAATAAAAGAAAACTATTGAATATTCATGATTGTTGGCGCACATCGACATGACCCCATCAGGGTGATGTGCGAACCGCTATCTGCGGTTATACACGCTATCGTTGATACAGCCTGAACGATGTTGTGTTTATGTCCGGCCAGGATCGCTGGATCCCGATCAGGACCGCGGATCATAGCCTAAACTGAGCCAGAGATCTTCTGTTTCTCACAGATTCTTCCCGATTTATCCACAGGAAGATCCGGAATCGGGTAAGTGTAAACGATCCTGACGCGAGTGCCTCGCGATTTAGGCCGCATATTGGAAAATTTAATGAGCACAGACAATTTTGGGCTTAAATGATCTAACGAAGATCCAGGAGGATCCTTGCGCTTTGTTGGCGAGCCCGTATAATCCTCGACCCGGCGCGTGATGCTCATCTTCCTGCGTCGTTCGTTGCTCATTTTCCACGCGAAATAGTGCGGAAATACGCAGGGATTTAAGGAAAGAGAATTGACTCCGGAGTGTACAATTATTACAATCCGGCCTCTTTAATCACCCACGCTGAGGCGTTAGTCGTTCGAATCTCGTTCGGGTATACGCAAAAGTCAGTGAATTTATTCAAGTTTAGGTAGAAATCGCCATGAAACGCACTTTTCAACCGTCTGTACTGAAGCGCAACCGTTCTCACGGCTTCCGTGCTCGTATGGCTACTAAAAATGGTCGTCAGGTTCTGGCACGTCGTCGTGCTAAAGGCCGCGCTCGTCTGACCGTTTCCAAGTAATAAAGCTAACCCCTGAGTGGTTAAGCTCGCATTTCCCAGGGAGTTACGTTTGTTAACTCCCACTCATTTCACTTTCGTCTTCCAGCAGCCACTACGGGCTGGCACGCCGCAAATCACCATCCTCGGCCGCCAAAATTCGCTGGGGCATCCCCGCATCGGTCTCACAGTCGCCAAGAAAAACGTTAAGCGTGCGCATGAACGCAACCGGATTAAACGTCTGACGCGTGAAAGCTTCCGTTTACGTCAGCACGAACTGCCTTCAATGGATTTCGTGGTGGTGGCTAAAAAAGGGGTTGCCGACCTCGATAACCGTGCTCTCTCGGAAGCGTTGGAAAAATTATGGCGCCGCCACTGTCGCCTGGCTCGCGGGTCCTGATAGCCCTCATTCGGGTCTATCAACGCCTGATTAGTCCGCTACTCGGGCCACATTGCCGTTTCACGCCAACATGCTCAAGCTACGGAATTGAGGCATTGCGCAGGTTTGGAGTGATAAAAGGCAGTTGGTTGACGGTGAAACGCGTATTAAAATGCCACCCTTTACACCCAGGTGGAGACGACCCCGTCCCTCCAGGACCTTTTGATACCAGAGAACACTAACGATGGATTCGCAACGCAATCTTCTTATCATCGCTTTGTTGTTCGTGTCTTTCATGATCTGGCAGGCATGGGAGCAGGATAAAAATCCTCAACCCCAGCAGCAGACCACGCAGACCACGACCACCGCAGCGGGTAGCGCCGCCGACCAGGGCGTACCGGCCAGTGGCCAGGGGAAACAGATTACGGTTAAGACCGATGTGCTTGAGCTGACTATCAACACCCGTGGTGGTGATGTTGAGCAGGCGCTGCTGTTGACCTACCCGAAAGAGCTGAAGTCTACCGAACCGTTCCAGTTACTGGAAACCACGCCTGAGTTTATCTACCAGGCACAGAGCGGCCTGACCGGTCGTGATGGCCCGGATAACCCGGCGAACGGTGCGCGTCCACTGTATAACGTCGAGAATGACACCTTTGTGCTGGCTGATGGTCAGAACGAACTGGTTATTCCGATGACCTACACCGACGCGGCAGGCAACACCTTCACCAAAACCTTCACCCTGAAACGCGGTGAATATGCGGTGAACGTGGGCTACAGCGTACAGAACACCGGTGCGAAACCGCTGGAAATCTCTACCTTTGGTCAGCTGAAGCAGTCCATCAATCTGCCGTCTCACCGTGACACCGGAAGCAGCAACTTTGCGCTGCATACCTTCCGTGGCGCGGCTTACTCCACGCCAGATACTAAGTACGAGAAATACAAATTCGACACCATTGCCGATAACGAAAACCTGAACGTCAGCTCTAAAGGCGGTTGGGTCGCAATGCTGCAACAGTATTTCGCGACGGCGTGGGTACCGAATAACGACGGTACGAACAACTTCTACACCGCGAACCTCGGCAACGGTATTGCAGCCATCGGCTACAAATCTCAGCCGGTTCTGGTGCAGCCGGGTCAAACCGGTAAGCTGGCAAGCACCCTGTGGGTCGGCCCGGAAATCCAGGACAAAATGGCTGCCGTTGCGCCGCACCTGGATCTGACCGTTGATTACGGTTGGTTGTGGTTCATCTCTCAGCCGCTGTTTAAGCTGCTGAAGTTCATCCACAGCTTCCTGGGTAACTGGGGCTTCTCCATCATCGTTATCACCTTTATCGTTCGTGGCATCATGTACCCGCTGACTAAAGCGCAGTACACCTCCATGGCGAAGATGCGTATGCTACAGCCGAAGATTCAGGCTATGCGTGAGCGTCTGGGCGATGACAAACAGCGTCAGAGCCAGGAGATGATGGCCCTGTATAAAGCAGAAAAAGTGAACCCACTGGGTGGTTGCTTCCCGCTGCTGATTCAGATGCCAATCTTCCTTGCGCTGTACTACATGCTGATGGGTTCCGTTGAGCTGCGCCACGCGCCGTTCGCCCTGTGGATCCATGACCTGTCCGCACAGGACCCGTACTACATCCTGCCGATCCTGATGGGCGTGACGATGTTCTTCATCCAGAAGATGTCTCCGACCACCGTGACTGACCCGATGCAGCAGAAGATCATGACCTTTATGCCGGTCATCTTCACCGTGTTCTTCCTGTGGTTCCCGTCAGGTCTGGTGCTGTACTATATCGTCAGCAACCTGGTGACCATCATCCAGCAGCAGCTGATTTACCGTGGTCTGGAAAAACGTGGCCTGCATAGCCGCGAAAAGAAAAAGTCCTGATTCGGTAACTTAACGCTAAAATAAGGGCGGTCGATTGACCGCCTTTTTTATTTGTATTGAACGAGAGCAACCATGAGCCATAACGACACTATCGTCGCCCAGGCAACCCCACCGGGACGCGGTGGTGTAGGCATTCTGCGCATCTCCGGCCTGAAGGCGCGTGAGGTGGCCGAAGCGGTGCTGGGTAAACTGCCAAAGCCGCGCTACGCTGATTATCTGCCATTTAAAGATGCCGACGGCACCTCGCTGGACCAGGGCATTGCGCTGTGGTTCCCCGGCCCAAACTCTTTTACTGGCGAAGACGTGCTGGAGCTTCAGGGTCACGGCGGCCCGGTGATCCTCGACCTGCTGTTAAAACGTATTCTGACCCTGCCTGGCCTGCGCATTGCGAAGCCGGGTGAGTTCTCCGAGCGTGCCTTCCTGAACGATAAGCTCGACCTGGCTCAGGCCGAAGCGATTGCCGACCTGATCGACGCCAGTTCCGAACAGGCAGCCCGCTCCGCGCTGAACTCGTTGCAGGGGGCATTTTCCGCACGCGTGAATCACCTTGTGGAAGCACTTACTCACCTGCGAATCTATGTTGAAGCGGCTATCGACTTCCCGGACGAGGAGATTGACTTCCTTTCTGACGGCAAAATCGAAGCCCAGCTCAACCAGGTGATGAACGATCTGGATGCCGTTCGCGCCGAAGCGCGCCAGGGCAGCCTGCTGCGTGAGGGCATGAAGGTGGTCATTGCTGGTCGCCCCAACGCCGGGAAATCAAGCCTGCTGAACGCCCTGGCGGGCCGTGAAGCGGCGATCGTGACCGACATAGCCGGTACCACCCGCGATGTTCTGCGCGAGCATATCCATATCGACGGCATGCCGCTGCACATCATCGATACCGCTGGCCTGCGCGATGCGAGCGATGAAGTCGAGCGTATCGGTATCGAACGCGCCTGGCAGGAGATCGAGCAGGCCGACCGCGTGCTGTTTATGGTGGACGGAACCACAACCGACGCCGTTGACCCGGCAGAAATCTGGCCAGACTTTATCGCCCGTCTCCCGGCCAAACTGCCGATCACCGTGGTGCGCAATAAGGCCGACGTTACCGGCGAAACGCTGGGCATCAGCGATGTGAATGGTCACTCACTTATTCGCCTGTCGGCCCGTACCGGGGAAGGCGTGGAAGCCCTGCGTAACCATCTCAAACAGAGCATGGGCTTCGACACCAGTATGGAGGGCGGCTTCCTGGCGCGTCGTCGTCACTTGCAGGCGCTGGAAGAGGCGGCTCGCCACCTTGAGCAGGGCAAAGCCCAGCTGATCGGCGCTTGGGCCGGCGAGCTGCTGGCGGAAGAACTGCGTCTGGCGCAGCAGAACCTGAGCGAGATCACCGGGGAGTTTACGTCGGACGATCTGCTTGGACGAATTTTCTCAAGCTTCTGTATTGGTAAGTAATTCCCGATAGAACATGGTGATTTCCTCCAGGGAAATCACCATTGTCCCAATGGCAACTCGCTTAATCCCCCCATGCCCCCTATCCTGCTTGCCTGCATCTATGGGGGATTTATGGCTCGTTTTCTGTTTTGTAGTTTCGCATTAGTTCTGCTGTATCCGTCCGGTATTGATATGTATCTGGTGGGGCTACCGCATATTGCCCGCGATCTGGGTGCCAGCGAGGCGCAACTGCACATCGCGTTTTCGGCCTACCTCGCGGGAATGGCGTCGTCGATGGTATTTGCCGGGAAAATCGCGGACAGAGCCGGCCGTCAACCCGTCGCCATTACGGGGGCGGTTATCTTTACGCTGGCATCGGTACTGTGTTCAATGGCTCAGGAAAGCACAATGTTCCTGTCAGGGCGCTTTATCCAGGGCATTGGCGCGGGCGGCTGTTACGTGGTGGCGTTTGCCATTCTGCGCGATACCTTGAGCGCCCAGCGCCGCGCCAGGGTGCTGTCGATGCTGAACGGCATTACCTGCATCATCCCGGTGCTGGCACCGGTTGTAGGCTACCTGATCATGCTGAAATTTCCATGGCAGAGCCTTTTCTGGACTATGGCCACAATGGGCGCCATCGTCTTTATACTGTCCGTGACGGTGTTGAAAGAGACCCATCCCGGTTCGCAGCAGACGCACCACGCTGCTACCATTCATCCGGCTGAAAAGCTTCTGAATCGCTTTTTCCTGAGCCGCCTGGCCATCATCACGCTCAGCGTGGCGGTGATCCTCACCTATGTAAACGTTTCCCCGGTGTTACTGATGGAGACGATAGGCTTCGATCGCGGTGAGTATTCGACGGTGATGGCGCTCAATGCGATGGTCAGCATGGCGGTTTCATTCTCGATGCCCTTTGCGCTCAATATCTTCCGCCAGCGCACGCTGATGCTCGCTTCACAGACGCTGTTTCTCGCCGCAGGCGTAATTCTGGCGACCGCCACCTCACATGCGCTGATGCTGGTGGGTATGACCCTGATCTGCGCCGGATTCTCCGGCGGCTTCGGCGTGGCGATGAGTCAGGCGCTTGGCCCGTTCTCACTGCGGGCAGGCGTGGCAAGCTCGGTGCTGGGCATTGCGCAGGTCTGCGGTTCGTCGCTGTGGATTTGGCTGGCGGCGGTGATCGGCCTTAACGCGCTGAATATGCTGATCGGGGTTCTGATTGGCTGTAGCATACTCTGCATTACCTTACTTATGGTCATCCAGCCCGCGGCGCACTATGAAGAAGCCCATCAGCAGTCTCGATCTTAATCTTTTACTTTGCCTGCAGTTGTTGTTGCAGGAGCGCAGCGTCACCAAAGCCGCGAAGCGAATGAACGTGACGCCGTCCGCAGTGAGTAAATCGCTGGCGAAGCTGCGCGACTGGTTCGACGATCCGCTGTTTGTGAAAACGCCTTTAGGGCTACTGCCCACGCCGCTAACGGTGAGTCTGGAACAGGATCTGGCCGACTGGATGCAGATTGGCAATCAGATCGTCGATAAATTCCACCATAGCTCTCCAGGCGGGCTCAAGTTTGTGCTCGCCGCCGAAACGCCGCTGATGCTGATTCGCTTTAACACCCTGCTGGAGCAGGTGAATGAGCGCTACCCACAGGCGACGGTGAAGTTGCGCCAGTGGGATTATGATTCGCTGGACGCCATTACACGCGGGGAGGTCGATCTCGGTTTTACCGGCCGCGAAACGCACCCGCGCTCCCGCGAGCTGCTAAAGCTGATGCCGTGGTTTATTGACTACGAAATCCTGTTCAGCGACCGTCCGTGCGTCTATCTGCGAGAAGATCATCCGGCACTTCACGAAGCGTGGAACCTTGAGACGTTTCTGCGCTACCCGCATATCAGCATCTTCTGGGAGCGCAGCGATACCTGGGCGCTTGATGAAGTGCTAAAAGAGATGGGCCGCGAGCGCAACGTCGCCATGAGCCTGCCCGGCTTTGAACAGTCGATGTTTATGGCGGCTCAGCCGGACCACAACTACATTGCCACTGCGCCCTACTACTGCCATCACTACAATCAACTCCACCAGCGTAATCTGGTCTGCCTTCCCATTCCCATCGATGAGGCGCAGGCAGAAAAGCTGACCGTACCCTTCACGCTAATCTGGCATAAGCGGAACAGCCATAATCCGAAAATTATCTGGCTGCGCGAAACTATAAAAGCCCTGTATACCGCGCCAGGTCAGGTTTTTGCCTAAGATAATGTAAAGTTCGGTCCTCAGGCTTCTCTTATTTCTATTTACTGATTAAAACAGAAGCTGAGTTAAGCGATAATCATGTAACCGTTTAACCGACTACGACCATTATCAGGGAGCGAAAAATGGCTACGCACTTTGCACGAGGAACATTAACGGAAGGGCATCTCGTATCGGCCAGAATTTCTTCAGCCTGTCACAGTGAGGCGCTCAAACTACCTGAACACCGCAGGACGCGGTTTTTAGCCTCCAGAGCGCTCCTCGCAGAACTGCTTTTTATGCTGTACGGCACCAGCGAACTACCGGACATACTCACCCAGCCAGAAGGTCGCCCGGTTTTTGCGGACCCGGCACTCCCCCATTTTTCCATTGCGTACACTGGCAACATTGTTGGCGTCGCGCTGACGACTGAAGGTGATTGCGGCCTGGATATGGAGCTGCAACGCGTCACGCGCAGCTTCCATGGTGCTAACGCGCTCGATGAATACCCGCTCTCCAGCAATGAAAAGCTGTGGATACGTAACCAGAACGATCCCGTTGAAGCCAGAGCGCAGCTCATCACCCTTCGCCAGAGCATCCGTAAACTGAGCGGCGCGGCATCAGACGACGCCAGCCTGTTGCAGCTGCTTCCCGGCTCCGGACGCCTGCGTGCCGCGAAAGCCTCGCTGGTAGAGGCGCTCAGCGACGCTGAGGACGTACTGATCTGGTCCGTTGCGGTGAGCCCCGCCATCGAACGGCTGAAAATCTGGGAGTTTGACAGTATTCGCGGTTGGCGTAGTCTTCCGGATGTACCTGAGCGCGCCAACGAGCCCGCCGCGCGCCTGATGCGATTAACCAGTTTACCGGCAGAAAAAGCATACACCCATAGCTGATCCGTCCAGGGTCATCATGATGAAACAGGAGTAATCATGTCTGATACGTTGAAAGTTGTTACGTTACTGGGAAGCCTGCGCAAAGGTTCGTTTAACGGGATGGTAGCGCGCACGCTGCCACAGCTGGCGCCTGCGGGAATGGAGATCAGCGCCCTGCCGTCTATTGGCGACATCCCGCTTTATGATGCTGACGTTCAGCAGGAAGAAGGGTTCCCGCACAGCGTGGAGGCGATAGCCGAGCAGATCCGTCAGGCTGATGGTGTAGTGATTGTAACGCCAGAATATAACTACTCGGTTCCGGGGGGTCTGAAGAACGCGATTGACTGGTTATCCCGTTTACCGGAGCAGCCGCTGTCAGGCAAACCGGTGCTGATCCAGACCAGCTCAATGGGCGCCATCGGCGGTGCGCGCTGCCAGTATCACCTGCGACAGATCCTGGTGTTCCTGGATGCGATGGTGATGAACAAGCCGGAATTTATGGGCGGCGTGATTCAGAACAAAGTCGACCCGCAGACGGGTGAAGTGGTGGATCAGAGTACGCGTGATCATCTCTCTGGTCAGTTGACTGCGTTTGGGGATTATATTAAGCGGGTTAAAAGCTGATAAAAAAGCCCGGTGGCGCTAGCGCTTACCGGGCCTACACTCGTCAGTAGGTCAGGTAAGCGAAGCGCCACCTGACACCACAAACCGCACCTTAGTGCGCGTCAATAAACACAATCTTGAGCACAAACAGCAGCGCCACAATCATCACGCACGGGCTGAGTTCGCGGAAACGGCCGGTACCGATCTTCATCACACAGTACGAGATAAAGCCCAGCGCGATACCTTCGGTGATCGAGAAGCTGAACGGCATCATCACCGCGGTAATAAACGCCGGAACGGCTTCCGTCAGATCTTCCCACTTCACGCGCGCCAGGCTCGAGGTCATCAGCACGCCGACGTAGATCAGCGCGCCAGCTGCCGCGTACGGTGGCACCATCCCCGCCAGCGGAGAGAGGAAGATCACCAGCAGGAACAGCAGACCCACGACTACCGCCGTCAGGCCAGTACGGCCGCCCACGGACACGCCGGAAGAGGATTCAATGTAAGCGGTAACAGACGAGGTGCCGATGAAAGAACCCGCAACGGACGAGATGCTATCCACATACAGCGCCTGCTTCATGCGCGGGAATTTGCCTTTCTCGTCCGCCAGACCCGCTTTGTCCGTCACGCCAATCAGCGTACCGGAGGAGTCAAACAGGTTGACCAGCATGAAGGAGAAAATCACTCCGGCCAGACCCAGGTTCAGCGAGCCCGCCAGATCAACGTGACCAATCACGGTAGAAACGCTCGGTGGCGCAGAGACAATACCGCTGTAATGCACGTCACCCAGCATCCAGCCCAGCAGCGTGGTCACGATGATAGAGACCAGCACCGCAGCGTGGATGTTACGCGACGCCAGGATCGCGATAATAAAGAAGCCCAGCACGCCCAGCAGCACGCTGTGAGAGGTCAGGTTACCAATGCTCACCAGCGTTTCCGGGTTCGCCACGATTACGCCAGCGTTTTTCAGCCCCATCATGCCGATAAACAGACCGATACCGCTGGTGATGCCCACGCGAAGGCTCACGGGAATGTTCGCAATCATCCAGTAGCGCACACGGAAGATGGTCAGCAGCAGCAGGCCGACCGCGCCCCAGAAAATAGCGCCCATCCCGACCTGCCACGGCAGGCCCATCGCCTGAACCACCACGAACGCAAAGAACGCATTCAGACCCATTGCCGGGGCCAGCGCCACGGGCAGATTAGCGAAAACGCCCATCAGGATGCTGCCAAGGGCCGCGATCAGACAGGTGGTAACAAAGACGGCGCTGGTGTCCATGCCAGCCACGCCCAGAATTTGCGGGTTAACGAAAACGATATAGACCATCGTCAGGAAGGTAGTAAAACCGGCGATCACTTCGGTGCGTGCCGTTGTGCCGTGCTCGCGCAGTTTGAACACGCGCTCAAGCAGCCCCTGACCAGATGTCTGGGTAGTGTGTTGTTGACTCATCATCAATTTCCGAACAAGGAGGGAAAATTCGTCGCTATCCTATACCAAAATGCGACAATAGTGGCGGTTACGGGATACTTTTTTCATTGATTTTGCTTATACGGCAACGATTGCGTCTCGTTAAACTGTCGTACGTAAACGTTAAACTTGTTAAAAGGGAAAGGCATGTCCGGAATTGAAGCGGTATTTTTCGACTGTGACGGTACGCTGGTCGACAGTGAGGTCATTTGTTCCCGCGCGTATGTCGCCATGTTCCAGGAATTTGGCATTACGCTCGATCTCGAAGAGGTGTTTAAACGCTTTAAGGGCGTGAAGCTGTACGAGATCATCGACATCATTAACGAAGAGCACGGGGTGGATCTGGCGAAAGCGGATCTGGAACCGGTGTACCGCGCCGAGGTCGCACGCCTCTTCGACGCCGAGCTGGAAGTTATCGCCGGCGCTAACGCGCTGCTGGATGCGATGACGGTGCCGATCTGCGTGGTCTCTAACGGCCCGGTCAGCAAAATGCAGCACTCCCTCGGCAAGCTGGACATGTTGCACCACTTCCCGGAAAAACTGTTCAGCGGCTACGATATCCAGCGCTGGAAGCCGGATCCGGCATTGATGTTCCACGCGGCGAAGGCGATGAACGTCAACGTGGAGAACTGCATCCTGGTGGATGACTCGTCTGCGGGTGCGCAGTCGGGGATTGATGCGGGGATGGAGGTGTTTTACTTCTGCGCCGATCCGCACAACAAGCCGATCGATCATCCAAAAGTGACGATCTTTACAGACCTGGCGCAGCTGCCGGAACTGTGGAAGGCGCGCGGGTGGGATATTACTCGCTGAAAAAACAAAGCCGGATGGCGCTAACGCTTATCCGGCCTACAAGGATCGTAGGGCGGGTAAGCGATAGCGCCACCCGCCACACACATCACTCTTTCGGATCTTTACCCGCCAGCAGCTTGTCCAGCTCGTCGCCGCCCACGTGACGGAAATCCTGTCCCTTCACGAAGTAGAAGATGTATTCGCAAATGTTCTGGCAGCGGTCGCCAATACGCTCAATTGAGCGCGCGCAGAACAGCGCGGTCAGCACGCTTGGAATGGTACGGGAATCTTCCATCATGTAGGTCATTAGCTGACGCACTATGCCTTCGTATTCCTGGTCAACTTTCTTATCTTCACGGTAGATACGGACCGCTTCGTCCAGATCCATGCGCGCGAAAGCGTCCAGCACATCGTGCAGCATCTGCACGGTGTGGCGACCGAGAGACTCCAGGCTCACCAGCAGCGGCTGGTGCTGCTGGGAGAATTTCTCCAGCGCGGTGCGGCAGATTTTATCCGCCACGTCACCAATACGCTCCAGCTCGGCGATAGTTTTGATGATCGCCATTACCAGACGCAGGTCGCTCGCGGTTGGCTGACGCTTGGCAATGATGCGCACGCACGCTTCGTCGATGGCGACTTCCATCATATTGACGTTGTGATCGCCTTCGATAACGCGCTTCGCCAGCTCGCTGTCCTGGTTGTGCATTGCCGTAATCGCATCAGAAAGCTGCTGCTCGACCATGCCGCCCATGGTCATCACCTGGGTGCGAATGCTTTCCAGCTCTGCGTTAAACTGGCCGGAAATGTGTTTATTAAGATTGAGGTTGTCCATGGTTTCTCCACATGCACTAAGGCAAATCAACCGTAGCGGCCAGTAATATAATCTTCGGTTTGTTTCTTCGCAGGACGGGTGAACAGCGCGTCCGTATCGCTGAACTCAATCAACTCGCCCAGGTACATAAACGCCGTGTGGTCAGAACAACGGGCAGCCTGCTGCATGTTGTGAGTGACGATCACCACGGTGTAATCCTGCTTCAGCTCGGTGATCAGCTCTTCGATACGCCCGGTTGAGATCGGGTCAAGGGCTGAGCACGGCTCATCCAGCAGCAAGACTTCCGGGCGAATGGCGATACCGCGCGCAATGCACAGACGCTGCTGCTGTCCACCGGAGAGAGAGTACCCGCTCTGGTGAAGTTTATCTTTGGTTTCGTTCCATAATGCGGCCTTGGTCAATGCCCACTGCACGCGCTCGTCCATATCCGCACGGGAGAGCTTCTCAAACAGACGCACACCAAAGGCGATGTTGTCATAGATCGACATCGGGAACGGCGTGGGTTTCTGGAACACCATCCCCACTTTCGCACGCAGCAGGGCGATATCCTGGGTATTGGTCAGGATGTTGTCACCGTCCAGCAGAATTTCACCTTCTGCGCGCTGCTCCGGATAGAGCGAATACATTTTGTTAAAGGTGCGCAGCAGCGTGGATTTACCACAGCCAGACGGACCGATAAATGCCGTGACCTGGTTCTTCGCGATATCCAGGTTGATATTCTTCAGGGCATGGAATTTGCCGTAGTAGAAGTTCAAATCACGAACCTGAATCTTACCCGGGGCAGTATCAACCATACTCATTGACTCATTTCCTCATTCGGCGCCGCGATGTGCCGCGCCGTAAAAATTTAACCGTGTTTCTGCTTCGCGAAAATGACGCGCGCCAGAATGTTCAGCAACAGTACGCAAAGGGTGATGATCAGCACCCCGGCCCAGGCCAGCTGCTGCCATTCCGCGAATGGGCTCATCGCAAATTTAAAGATCGTCACCGGCAGGTTGGCGATCGGCTGCATCATGTCCGTACTCCAGAACTGGTTGGAGAGGGCGGTAAACAGCAGCGGTGCGGTTTCACCAGCGATACGGGCGATAGCCAGCAGGATACCGGTCATGATCCCCGAGACGGACGCTTTCAGGGTGATCGCCGAAATCATTTTCCATTTCGGCGTGCCCAGCGCGTAAGCCGCTTCACGCAGGCTGTCCGGCACCAGTTTCAGCATGTTTTCAGTGGTACGAATAACGATAGGCACCTGCAACAGCGCCAGCGCAATCACACCCGCCCAGCCGGAGAAGTGTTCCATTTGCGCCACCACGATGGTGTAAACAAACAGACCTACCACAATCGACGGGGCAGAAAGCAGAATGTCGTTAATAAAGCGGATGACTTCAGCGATCCAGGACTTGCGGCCATACTCCGCCAGATAGATACCCGCCATGATGCCCAACGGCGTACCGAAAACGGTCGCCCACAGGATCAGCAGGCCGCTGCCCGCCAGGGCGTTTGCCAGACCACCACCCGCCGTGTTTGGCGGCGGCGTCATCTCGGTGAACAGCGCCAGGGACATTCCATCAATACCACGGGTGATGGTGGACATCAGGATCCAGATCAGCCAGAACAGGCCGAACGCCATCGTGGCCATGGAAAGCGTCAGCGCAATGCGGTTTTTAATCCGGCGCTTTGACTGCATTTTGCGACGAGATTCCGCAAGCTGAGCGGTGTTTTGCATGTCGAGAGTCGCCATTAGCGTGCCCCCTCGTTTTTAGCCAGACGCATAATCATCAGCTTGGAGATAGCCAGCACAATAAAGGTAATAACAAACAGGATCAGGCCCAGTTCCATCAGCGCTGCGACGTGCAGCCCGGATTCCGCTTCGGCAAATTCGTTCGCCAGCGCAGAGGTAATACTGTTCCCCGGCATGTAGAGCGACACGCTGTCGAGCTGGTAGGTGTTGCCGATGATAAAGGTCACCGCCATGGTTTCACCCAGCGCGCGGCCTAAGCCCAGCATGATGCCGCCGATCACCCCATTTTTGGTGAACGGAAGGACGATGCGCCAGATAACCTCCCAGGTGGTGCAGCCGATGCCGTAGGCCGACTCTTTCATCATCACCGGGGTTTGTTCGAAGACATCGCGCATGACCGCCGCAATGTACGGAATAATCATGATGGCGAGGATCACGCCAGCCGCCAGAATACCGATACCGAATGCCGGGCCAGAGAACAGGGCCCCCACAAACGGAACGGCGGAGAGAACATTACCCACCGGCTCCTGGAAGTACGTCGCAAACAGCGGAGCAAAGATAAACAGGCCCCACATGCCGTAAACGATACTTGGGATGGCCGCCAGCAGTTCAATGGCGATACCCAACGGACGTCGCAGCCAGCCCGGCGCCAGCTCCGTCAGGAACAGGGCAATACCGAAGCTTACCGGCACCGCAATCAGCAGAGCGATAAAAGAGGTCACCAGCGTGCCGTAAATCGGCACCAGCGCACCGTAGATATCGTTCGGCGCATCCCACTCTTTGGTCCACAGGAAGGCGAAACCAAATTTTTGAATGCTCGGCCAGGAGGAGAAAATGAGGGACACGATAATGCCGCCCAGCAGCAATAGCACAATCAGCGCAGCCAGTTTCACCAGCGCGCTGAAAATCATGTCACCTTTTTTACCCGGAGGGTTAAATGCAGGCTTGGTTGCAGCCATAAATTACTCTTCTTTATGAGACGTCTTACGAATATGCCCGGTGGCGCTGGCGCTTACCGGGCCTACAGGATGAACCGTAGGGCGGGATCGCTGCGCGCCACCCGCCATCTTCGTCAAAAATATCCTGTTAGTACAGCGCTTTACCGCTGCTGTCTTTCACGTTGGTTTTCCATGCAGCACGGATCTGCTCAACCACGCTGTCTGGCAGGCTGGCGTAATCCAGGTCATTCGCCTGTTTGCCGCCGTTTTTGTATGCCCAGTCGAAGAACTTCAGCACTTCAGCACCCTGCTCAGGCTTCTTCTGCTCTTTGTGGACCAGAATGAAGGTGGTAGACGTGATAGGCCATGCATCGTCGCCTTTCTGGTTGGTCAGGTCCTGCGCGAAGGATTTGCTCCAGTCAGCGCCTTTTGCGGCGTTAGCGAAGTTCTCTTCGGTCGGGCTAACCGGTTTGCCGTCAGCAGAAACCAGTTTGGTGTAAGCCAGGTTGTTCTGCTTCGCGTAAGCGTACTCTACATAGCCGATAGAGCCAGGCAGACGCTGTACGAAGGCAGCGATACCGTCGTTGCCTTTACCGCCCAGACCGGTTGGCCAGTTAACGGTAGAGCCGGAACCGACTTTAGATTTCCACTCTTCGTTCACTTTCGCCAGGTAGCTGGTGAACACGAAAGAGGTACCAGAGCCGTCAGCACGACGAACCACCGCGATATTCTGCGAAGGCAGCTTAACGCCCGGGTTCAGTTTCGTGATGGCTTCGTCATCCCATTTTTTGATTTTGCCCAGATAGATATCACCCAGGGTTTTGCCGTCCAGCACCAGCTCGCCTGATTTCAGGCCAGGAATGTTAACAGCCAGCACAACGCCGCCGATCACGGTCGGGAACTGGAACAGGCCTTCCTGATTCAGTTTCTCATCAGACAGCGGAGCGTCGGATGCGCCGAAATCAACGGTATTCGCGGTAATTTGTTTTACGCCACCGGAGGAGCCGATACCCTGATAGTTGACCTTGTTACCGGTCTCTTTCTGGTAGGTATCCGCCCATTTGGCATACACCGGCGCAGGGAAGGTTGCACCAGCGCCAGTCAGGCTTGCTGCTGCGAAAGCAGAGAAAGCGCTCAGAGATAAGGTCGCGGCGACAACAGTTGCGACAGTGGTACGCATAACTTTCATAATGTCTCCTGCAAGGATTTCGTAAATCATTGTTTAAGTGGCCACGATGAGCAAAATAGGACAAACAGGTGACAGATAAATGTACGAAATATGACAGTTTTATGACAAAGAAAATTTCACTTAAAAATAAGCAAAAATCCATAGTTAAATCATAAACTTAATGATTATTATGACAGCTTGTTTTCAGTAATATTTTCTTTATGTGACACTGATAAAATAGCTGAAAATGACGGATTGTCATAAAAAAAGGCTCCACCTGTGGGAGGAAAATAAAGTGTCATCCTAACTACAGGACCCTGCAACGTAGCAATTCCTGCAAAAATCCATTTAAAACAATGACTTATTTCAATTCTGCCATCTGCAAGCGTTTTGTGGGGATGGAGGCCGGAATCATTAAAGTATCATCCTAATTTTCGCTCAACCTTGGAAAATGCTGAGAATCGTAAAAATAAAGTTTCATCCTTTCCGCTACTAGTTCAAGGCTTTCTTCCGGCCGCCGGCAACAACGCTGCTTGGCTGAGGCGATCCACTTGCGCTACCGCTCACTGATCAGATCGCACTTGAACTCGACGAGCAGCCAACCATCAGGCCGAGCGTGATCGCCAAAAAAAACGGATCATGCGAAATCCTTCGTTGAGGGGTTGTAAGCCGGAAACCCAGAAATTTCCGTCAGCCGATCAACATGGCTTGTCTCGCGCTTGGTCGATGAGTTCCTGCATCGCCCGCATGACTTCTTCGTGGGTGTACGACTTGGCGTTGGGGTCGTCGGCCTCTCGGAGAGCTTCCTCGACCTCGCGGGTCATCCGCGCATATTCTTCCGGCCACAGCGCTTGCTCCATGCGCAGCGACGCCTGCCCAAGCAGGTGCAGCAGGCCGAACAGCCGCATGTCATTGGTGGCGACGACGTGCTCTCGAATCCGCTCCTGGATCACCTCGCAGGCCCGATGCGCCTCTGGCGTCGCCGTGCCCTCGTAGCCGGCTGGGAGTTCTGCTTCTTCAGCGATTCGCGCCCAAGCGATAGCCAGCGCCTCGATGGTGGACAGGTTCATTTGCTCATCCACTTGCGCAGCAGACGCTTTTTCAGGGAGGCGCGCTCTTGCGGATTGCGTCCCTTGTGGTTGGCAATGCGATCCGCCGTGGCGGCCTGGCGCTTGATGGGCCAGTAGGAGCGGCCATCCTTACCCATCGACCAGACGTTGCTGACCTGGTTTTCCAGTAGAGGCAGATGGGCGCATAGAGCTTCCGGCGACGCGCTGGCCAGCGCGGTGCGCTCGTGAGTTCGCCAGCAGCCGCAGCAGTTCATCGCCGCGAAAGCCACGCCAGAATCCGAGCAGCACCAGCGCTCGGTCCCGTTGGTGGCGAAGCGCTGCCGCTCCATCGCCCCGGGCATGCGCCGCAGCGATCGCTGCAGCCAACCAGTCATCGAGCTCGACCAGCCGCCGAATCTGGAGCGGCGCGGCTTGCTTGACCTGGCGGGTATCCGGATTTTTTGGTTGATTGGCTCATATCATGATGACGGAACCAACCATCAGCTCAGCGGATTACCTGGTTGATGACGACTCTTCTTCACGGCCCCTGCAAGTTTGCAGCAACGCCCAGGTTCGCATGCCGAGATACGCAGTGAGGCTTCGCGATCAACACACCATGCATTCACAATGTCACTGCAAGGTCCGGCATGTCTCTGCTCAGTCCTTACGGCCTGAGCTAGCCCTATACAGCTGTTGTTTGCTCTCCTCGCTGATCCCCGTCAGGATGCCGCAGGCATTGATCTCCCGACCCTCGTTGCAACTCGCCCTCAGTGAAACGAGTTGTTGCTCAAGCGCTTGCAGAGCAGTTATCTGCGACCGCACATGAGAGATGTGGTCATCGAGCATGGCGTTGACGGCGGTACAGGGCTGGCGAGGGTCGTCCTGATAGCTCTGTAGCTCGCGAATCTCTGTCAGTGACAGGTCCAGAATTCGGCAGCGGCGGATAAAGGCAAGCCACTCGCCATGCTTCTCGGTATAGACACGGTAACCATTCTCCTGCCGTTCTGGCGGCGGCAACAGGCCCTGCTGCTCATAGAAGCGGATCGTCTGCGTGTCGATACCCGCTATCTGGGCTAACTGACCAATGCGCATCAGGCTTACTCCTCAACGGATCATCTGTCCCATTGACCTTATAGTAGCTATATAGTTTTTAATACTAGCAATCTATGTTGGTTAACTGGAGCCGTATCGTGAGTAAAGCCTGTGGTGGCCCATGTAGCTGCGATGCAACGCCTGCAGCGGATACCGATATGCCGGTCTCCTCCGAAGCGTCAGGGGAATGGGTCAGCGTGTATGCTGTGCCGAAGATGGATTGTCCCTCAGAAGAACGGATGATCCGCTTGGCGCTGAACGGCTTTGATGAGATTCGAACGCTGTCCTTCGACTTGTCGAACCGCCGATTGGAGGTCGTGCATGACGGCGAGGCTGAGCCCATTACCGCGAAACTGGCGACCTTGGGGCTAGGCGCCTCTCTTCAGGAAACCGTCATTGCCGACCCAGAGACGATCAAGGCCGCTAAGAGCTCGGCAGTCTCTGCTACGCAGGAGTCAGGCACTCTGCGCGTGTTGCTCGGTATCAATGCGATCATGTTCGTGGTGGAAATGACTGCTGGCCTGATCGCCCAGTCTACCGGCCTGATCGCTGATTCCCTGGATATGTTTGCCGATGCAGCCGTCTATGGCCTGGCTCTCTATGCCGTAGGGCGCAGTGCGAAAATGCAGGTACGTGCCGCGCATCTGGCAGGGGTACTGCAACTGATTTTGGCTATCGGCGTACTCGTCGAGGTGGTGCGACGCTTTGTTTTCGGTAGTGAGCCTGAATCGCTGATGATGATGGCGATCGCCTTCGTCGCGTTGATCGCCAATACCGGTTGCCTGCTGTTGATATCCAAGCACCGCGAAGGCGGCGCGCATATGAAGGCAAGCTGGATATTCTCGGCCAATGATGTGGTGATCAACATGGGCGTCATCGCCGCCGGTGCCTTGGTCGCCTGGACGGGGTCCAGCTACCCTGACCTGATTATCGGTACCATCGTGGGCCTGATCGTCCTCAACGGCGCTCGGCGCATCCTGGCGCTCAAGGGGTGAGGCTGCACGGTACGCAGCTATCGATGCCTGGGACACTTGATCGAAGTGGCTGTACAAGCGCGCTAGGCCTGAACGACAGCATATAGCGCGAAGGCTCGGAGCCAGCAAGGTAGCGTATCTAGGAATCAACCAAGGAAGGAAGATGATGGATAGTATCTGGCTGGTACTCGGCCTGGCGCTGTTGCCCGCCTTAGGCAATTTTAGTGGTGGGCTCGCTGCGGAGGCCTCCCGAACTACCGGGCGCCGTCTCAATTACGCCCTTCACGGCGCTGCCGGCCTCGTCATTGCGGTGGTGGCGGTTGAAATCATGCCGCGCGTGCTAGAGAACCTCTCAGCCTGGGTAATCGCCCTCGCTTTCGCGCTGGGCGGCATTGCTTACGTAGGTGTCGAGAAGCTCGTTGAGAGTCTCCAGAAGCGACAAGGCCAGCAGGGAGAAGGCGGTCAGACGAGTGTCTGGATGATCTATATCGCCGTATCCATCGACCTGTTCAGCGATGGCCTCCTGATCGGGGCGGGGTCGGCGGTCTCACCGTCGGTCGCGATAATCCTGGCGGCGGGTCAGGTTCTCGCCGATGTTCCTGAGGGCTTTGCGACGATCGCCACCATGAAAGATAAAGGAATCCCTCGTAGCAAGCGGATACTGCTCTCTGCTTCCTTCGCGATTCCTGTGCTCTCGGCAGCCGTCTTTGCTTACTTCGTACTCAGGAACCAGACGGAGGCATTTAAGCTAGCGGCACTGACGTTCACGGCAGGCCTTCTCACGGTCGCTGCCATCGAAGATATGGTCTCCGAGGCTCACGAGAGCGGTGACGATACGCACATCTCACCGCTGGCTTTCATAGGCGGCTTCGTCCTGTTCGTTCTGGTATCAGCGGGCTTGGAAGGGGTGGTATCGCAAAGCTAACGTACTGCTCCCCAACACAGCCACTGTCGTGCTGGCCGAATACGAAGCAGCTCCCAGCTTACGGCGCACCTAGTCGAGTCCAGAAACATTCACTTTGCCACCCTGGCCAGCCGGCCGAATGAATTGACGCAGCTTGATTAAGCGGAGCAAGAAAGCATGAGCCACAGGGTTGATCCTGGATTCGGAGGCGAGAGAGCATTGGGTGATAAGTGCGCGCTACCCTCTAGCCTATACACGGGCGTGCGCTATAAGCCGCTTCTGACAGGGGGGATGGCTCTACTTGCTGGAGGCGCCATGCCGCTTGCCTTTGCCCCTGTGGGCTGGGCATGGCTTGCGGTGATCGCTCTGGCAACATTTTTTGTCCTGACCGCGCAGTCTTCAAGGCGTCAGGCGCTGTGGTCGGCCTACCTCTTTGGCCTTGGCTACTTCGGCGTGGGTGTCTCCTGGGTCTTTATCAGCATTAGCCAGTACGGCAATGGCCCCGTGGTGGCGGTGTTAGTCACGGCGGCCTTTGTCTCGCTGCTCGCCCTCTTTCCATGGGGCGTCGCGTACCTCGTGCGCTGCCTGCGCCCTGAGATGGATGCAATGGCACTCTGGCTAGGGCTACCTGCGGCATGGGTGCTGAGTGAATGGATGCGCACCTGGTTCTTGACCGGCTTTCCCTGGCTCTTCATTGGCTACAGCCAGACCGACACCACACTTGCCACTATCGCTCCCGTCTTTGGCGTGCTTGGCGTGAGTTTACTGGTGGCACTTCTCGCTGGCGGGCTTGCCTGGGTTGTCCAGGGGCCAAGCCTGCGCCGTGCTGCGGTAGTCGGTGCCGTGTTAGTCGCTACCCTCGCCGGCTTGCAACTGCTGGATCGTGAATGGACGCAGCCAGCCGCTGACCCGATCGATGTCGTCCTCTTGCAAGGAAACATCGCGCAAGACAAGAAATGGGACCCGAGATACCGGGACATCACACTTGAGCGCTATCAGGCGCTTACCGCGCAGCATCTCGGAGCCGATATCGTGATCTGGCCAGAAGCGGCAATCCCGATGTGGCATGACCAGGCCAAAGCATATCTTGCTGAGCTTGAGGCGTTAGCCGATCAGGCAGGCACATCGTTAATGATTGGCGTCCCGGTACGCGAGGCGGAGGGCCGTACCTACAACGCCGTGGTAAGCCTCTCCGATCCCTCAGGCTTCTACTACAAACGCCACCTGGTGCCCTTCGGTGAATATGTTCCGTTTCGGGATCTTTTGGGGTCGGCCCTCGACGTGCTCGGGGCGCCCATGTCCGACTTCACACCGGGACGGGAAGCGCACGTCCTGAATGCAGCAGGGGTGCCCGTAGGGGCACTCATCTGCTACGAGGCGGTCTTTGGTGCCGAAGTCACTGAGCTTCTGCCCGAAGCGCAGTTACTGGTGAATGTCAGCAACGATGCCTGGTTCGGCAGCTCGCTCGGCCCCCTCCAGCATTTCCAGATGGCACGCATGCGTGCCATCGAAACCGGACGTGACCTTCTTCGAGCCACGAACACCGGTATCACAGCAGCCATCAATCATGAGGGCAAAGTGCTCAAGCGTGCTCCGCAGTTCGAAGTGGCCACCCTCAGCGCCGAAGTGACACCGCGAACTGGCGCGCCCCCTTATGTACGCTGGCGGGATTGGCCTGTTCTTGGCCTGACCGCACTCGGACTCGGCCTGCTCCTGCTCCGTCGAATTCGTCGGCATCATCGGTTGGGTACATGACGCTTGTTATTTAGCAGCGAGCAAATTCTAGATTGGGTCAGGAGGAAGGGGATATGTCTACTTATGGCAGTCGGCTCGCAGAGAAAGCCCACGAGCCGGGAAAGGCGATGCGCTGGCTGTGGCTCTCGCTCCTGTTACTGTTTGTCGATCAGGCGAGCAAGTACCTTGCCAGCACCATGCTAGCGCATGGTGAAAGCGTGCCTGCCGCACCCTTCTTCAATTGGGTCCACCGCCACAATACGGGGGCGGCCTTCAGCTTTCTCGCGGATGTCGGCGGTTGGCAGCAGCCGCTTTTCATCGGACTGGCCCTGGTTATCTCGATATTACTGGTGTACTGGCTTTGGCGTTCACCACGCGTACTGAGTTATCGGCTCGCCCTCAGTGCGATCCTCGGCGGCGCGTTGGGCAATGTCGCAGATCGCTTGCGGTTAGGCTACGTAGAGGATTTTCTCGATTTTCACTATGCCCAGTGGCACTGGCCATCGTTCAACCTAGCGGACGTATGGATCTTCCTCGGTGTCGCCCTCTTTATTTGGGCGGAAATACGACATCAACCAGGCAGCCGCCGCCGCTGAATCGCCTAGCGTCTTCGCTATCGCATGCTTGACTTCCGGAATAGGCGCGTCCTGGGCCTTGATAAGGCGGCACGCCTTCATGAGCCAGCTGTACGTTCCTGATGCACGACTGCTGCCAAGGGCTCTGCTGCATCCTAACCAATCTGGAAGAGCGCACCCTGCTGGACCTGCTACCCGGTCGTCAGCAAGAGAGGGTGACAAGACGCCTCATGAGCATGGCCAACCGCCACCAGGTCGAGATCGTCAGCATGGACATGTGGAAGCCCTACCGCCGCGCCTTCCAGACGGTGCTGCCACAGGCCCGTATCGTGGTCGATAAGTTCCACGTCGTGCGCATGTGTTGGCGCTGATGGAAAATTGACCCACCCTGCCGATTGAAATTTGACCCAGGGCGGATTGCTGATTTTGTTACCAGCAACTGTGGATAAGTCTACCAGCGCAGCTGCTGTTGCCCCCACTCCTTCGCTAGCCCAGTTCAGTTGTTTAAGACCTGCCACACGCAGCCATGTAGCAGGCCGTCGTCGCCATGAAATCAGAACGGCTCATCGTCCTCCGGTTCCTGGCCGCCCTTACGCTTTCGCTCCCGTGATTTGATCTTGGCCTGGGCCGCCAAGCTACTGTGTTGCAGGCGATAGGACTCGTTACCGGTTTCGACGATGTGGCAGTGGTGGGTCAGCCGATCCAGCAGGGCGGTGGTCATCTTGGCGTCGCCGAACACGCTCGACCATTCGGCGAAGCTCAGGTTGGTGGTGATCGCCACGCTGGTGTGTTCGTACAGCTTGGACAGCAGGTGAAACAGCAACGCACCGCCAGCCTGGCTGAACGGCAGATAACCCAGTTCGTCGAGGATGACCAGATCCATGCGCAGCAGTGCCTGGGCGATCCGCCCGGCTTTGCCGTCGTGTTTTTCGCGCTCCAGCAGATTGACCAGATCGACCGTGGAGTAGAAGCGCACGCGCTTACCGTGCCGGGTGATGCCGGACACGGCCAGCGCGGTGGCTAGGTGGGTTTTACCGGTGCCTGGCCCACCGATCAGCACCACGTTCTGCGCGGTGTCGGTAAAGCTCAGATTGGCCAGCTCGCTGATCAAGCGAGCGTCGGCGCTGGAGGCGCTGAAGTCGAAGCCGGCCAGATCGCGGTGCATCGGCAACTTGGCCATGTTCATCTGGTGGCTCACCGAGCGCATGGCGCGATCTGTGTGCTCTTGTTCCAGCAGGTGTTCGAGCAGCCACTTGGACGAGGCTGTGTTCGACTCACCCTGTGCAGTTAACTCCGCCCAGGCCGTGGCCATGCCGTGCAGGCGCAGCTCCTTGAGTTCCGCCATCAAATCACGCATGACCGACCTCCTCGGCCTGGCCACGCAGGCGGTCGTAGCGCGCCGTGTTAGCGACGGGGGCTTCCTTGAGCGACAAGTGGGTTTCGACGCTGGGTGGTGGTTCGGATGCTGTCAGCCGTGCCACGACATTGAGGATGTGTTCGGCGCTCAGGCTGCCGCTCTCCAGTACCAGCTCAACGGCTACCAGCACGGCATCGAGCCCGGCGACCGGTACGGCAGCCAGAACTTGCGCCATGATCCGGTCACCGCCGGCATGACGCCCCAGACCGTGCTTAAGCTGACGCAGCGGCGCCGGCAGATCAGCAAAGGGCGCGCCGTTGCGCAGCGCACCGGGCTTGCGTTCGATCAGCGGGAGGTAGTGCTGCCAGTCATAGCTGACCTGGTCGCGATCCAGCAAGCGGACATGGCTGGCGATCAGCGCGTCGTCAGCCACCACCTCGATTCGCGTCGGATACAAACGGCTGCTGACCCACTTACCCGCGTACTCACATGGCACCGAGTAGCGGTTGCGCCCGACGCTGACCAGGCAGGTGCTGGAGACCCGCGCAGGCCGCTCGACGTAACCGTCGAATGGCGCTGGCACAGGCATCAGTTCAGCGCGCTCCAACTCAAGCACTTCGGCCACACTCAGCCCGCTGTATTGAGGGTGCGTCAGCTCGTTCCAAAGCGCGCGGCAGCGCTGGCCCAGCCAGGCATTGAGTTCCTCGAAGGAGTGAAACTGACAGTCCTGGGCGTCTAGCCAGATACGCCTGCGGCTGTCTTGCACGTTCTTTTCAACGATGCCCTTTTCCCAACCAGCGGCGACGTTGCAGAAGTCCGGATCGAACAGGTAATGCGCGCACATCACCGCAAAGCGTGCATTCACCGCCCGGCCTTTGCCCTTATTGACCTTGTCGACGGCGGTCTTCATGTTGTCGTAGATGCCCCGGCGCGGCACGCCGCCCAAGGCGCCGAACGAGCGTGTATGGGCGTCAAATAACATCTCATGGCCCTGGCTCGGATACGCCACAAGCCAGAACGCACGGCTGGCACACAGCTTCAGATGTGCCACCTGCATACGCCGGTAAATGCCGCCGACCAGCAAGCCTTCCTCGCTCCAGTCAAACTGAAACGCCTCGCCAAGAGCAAAGGTCAGCGGCACAAAGGCCTGCGACGCCTTGCCCTGTCCCCCTCGCCAGGCACGGATAAACGCGGTGAGCTGGCTGTAGCCACCGTCATAACCATCGGCTTTGATTTGCGCCAACAGCGCCTTGGCACTGCGCCGCTGTTGCTTGGGGCGCAGCGAATCGGCTTTTAGCGCCTGCTCCAGCGTGGCGTGAAAAGGGCTGAGTTTGTTGAAGATCGCGCGGCGTTGGTAGACCGGCGGCTTGGCCTCAGGTGCTCTGACCCACTTGCGAATCGTGTTGCGCGCCAGCCCGGTGCGCTTGGCTATCTCATGCAGCGACAGCTTGTCGCGGAAATACATCCGGCGAATTTTGCCCATCATTTCCATACTGATCACCCTGTGTTCTCCTGCTCAAAAATTGAGCAGAAGCAGTTGAACACCTGGGTCAGTTTTCAGTCGGCAGAACAGCCTCTACTGGGTCAGTTTTCGGTCAGCGGCAACAGATTAACCATGTTGCTGGCTTGCCACCAACACCGCTCAAGGTACGGGTGGACATTTCCCCGGAAATTTTCGAAAAGGTCGCTTTGGATGACAGTGTGTTCGTTTTCGTACAGACGCTATCGGGCTCCAAGGTACCTCTCGCTACCATACGACTTAAGGTCTCAAGTCTGCCGGCCGAGGTGGAGTTTTCAGGCGCTGATGCAATAGTTACCAGCAACACCTTATCGCAGACAGCCGCGATTCAAGTGACTGCTAGGGTCTCTAGGGGAGGGAAGAGTAGGTCGGGGGAATGGTTGGGCCGAAGCTCGACGACATTAAATTCGAAGAGCGCTAGGCTGAAGCTTACGATCAACCTTCCGGATATCTGATCGACTGCACCGCAAAGTGCTGTTGCCAGGTACTGTAAAATAGAAGAGTGAGCACTTGATTTGCTGGTGCTTTCAAACAACGGTGTTGTTTTTTTAACAGCCGAACTGGAAAGGGAGGCTGAGCTGCTCAGTGATCACTTTATCCGTTGGCTGATTTACGCCGGCATGTTCGCTACAGGCACTGAACGACAACGCAGATGGTATGGTCTGTGCGTTCTGACTCGTCAAGGATCGGCCAATGGATCGTTTGTCTAATTTGCTCTCGCGGTTCGGCGTGCGGGCCAATCTGTTCTATGACGGCGACCTATGCGGCTCTGCATCTTACGATGGCGCCGAGCGGCGAGGTTATATCCATCTGCTTCAGGCCGGCAGCGTGACGTTGCTTGGTCCCGATCGCAAGGATTTGCAGCTCACTCGCCCTAGCTTGATTTTTATGCCACGCCCCGCCAAGCATCAATTGTTTGCGGGTGAGTCCGATGGCGCAAAGTTGTTGTGTGCTTCCATGGAGTTTGAGGGCGGAATTGATAATCCTTTGTCGGCTTCATTACCGGACTGTTTGGTGCTCGCACTCGATGATCTGCCCATGCTGGCAGACACGTTGGAGTGGATGTTTGCCGAGGCGGCAAATGTGCATTGTGGAAGGGAAGCCGCGCTTGAGCGCTTATTTGAGCTCCTAATCATTCTGTTGCTCCGTTACCTGCTCGATCATCACCAGTTGCGCACCGGAATGATGGCTGGACTGGCCGACATGCGGCTTGCCCGATCGCTTTTACAGATGCACAACTCCCCGGAACATGCCTGGTCAATAGCAGAGCTGGCCAGTGAGTCAAATATGTCACGCGCTGCGTATGCCGTGCATTTCAAGAGTGTCATCGGACAGACGCCTGCTGATTATTTGTTGAGTTGGCGAGTTAGCCTGGCTCAGAAGCTGATGCGAGAAGGGCGCTCGATTACGCTGATTGCAGCTCAAGTCGGCTACGAAAGTCCTTCGGCGCTGTCTCGCGCATTTAGACGCAAGACGGGGTTGAGCCCTCGTGACTGGTTGAAAGATCTGGCGGGGGAAAATGATGGCAAAAAGGCCTAAGGCATTACTGCCTTAAGCCATTGAAAAAATTATGCATTAATTTTACGTTTTTCCAGTTCAACCAGCGAATGGCCTGCCACAAATATCGAAACAGCAAGCAACCCTAAGTCTTTAAGCAGAAACTGACCTGGCGCAACGGAAATCGCCGGAAACCCTAAACTAGGCTCAATGACGCCCGGAGTGGAAAACATAAAGCTAAGGGTTGTGAAGAACAGGCCTGCAGACAGAGCGCCTCCTACCACGGATAGTTTGGGCGACAGCATGCGGCCTGCGATCAGAGTGCCGATCGAAATCTCTAGTATGCCGAGCAGGCTGGAGAACATGTCGACCGAAAAAATGCTATACACCCATCCCAAAAGCGGGCTGTTGCTCACCAGTGGAACCAGGCCCTCGGCCTCGTAGTGGGTAAATTTCATGCCGCCGAACCAGAAGTAAATAATAGCGAGAGCCAAGTACGCGCCATAGATACCTAGCCCCATAGTTTTGGTTCCAAGCGTTAAGTGGGCCTGTACGCTGGACTTCGAGTTTTCAATGCCTATGGTTTTCATGTCTGAGCTTCCAGTAGTGAGTGAGAGTGTGTTGGCTGCCGAACGCCGTATGCGTTGGCGATGAGATTATTATGGCTGGCATCTCTAATCAAGAGGCATCAGAAAGTATTGATTTCAGTGCAGATCGTCTTGGGCGGTGCAATTCGCGATGAAGGGATCGCCGTGGAGAGCGATGAGTGCACTATTTCGATAAAGGAGTCGTTTTACATAGGTCGATGAAGCGCGTTGCGGCATCGCCTACTGTCATTTCTCAAATCTGACTATGGGGCTTGGGGCGAAGGGCGGCACTGACTAGGCTTAGAACAGCTACCAACTAGCCGCGCGGCCGCGATGCACAAAGAATGGTAACTGAGCCGTGAGTGCGGTGGGCGCCCGCATTTATTTCCAAACCCTACAGATACATCGATCTTCGACTTCAACCGGGCAGATAGCTGTTGCAGCAAGCCTATCAATCGACTTTGACGTGTTAAAGAGGATAGGTTTTCCAGGGTTGGGGAACAGCCAATGTCATCAACTTTGGAAATTATCCATAAATATCATATAATTAGCGCTCAAATCAGTGCATGGGAGAAGCCCTTTTGACTACCTATACCGCATCGCTTGACACCGCCAGCCAAGCCCTGGTTTGAAAATTGTACAAAAAATAACCAGTCCGCTCGATTGTCCCGCCTTCATCGCCGCCCACCGCCAGAATCCTCAAGACTTTACCCGCCGACGCCAGCTCACCTTCAAGAACCTCGTCCTGTTCCTGCTCAATCAGCCGCGCACGGCCCTGCAAACCGAACTCGATCAGTTCTATCGCGTACTCAATCAGGCGTCGACTGAGACGCAAATGGTCACTGCGCAGGCCTTCTGCAAAGCGCGCAAAAAGCTCAACCCCGAGGTATTTGAAAGTCTCAATCGCCTCCTGCAGCAACAAATTGACTGCTTCGGGCTGCGTCAGAAGTGGCGTGGGCTGAGGGTGCTCGCGGTGGATGGCTCGACCGTGCATTTACCCCTGGAGTCGACCATGGCGACCTTCTTTGGCAGTCACTCTGGCTTTCCCATGGCTCGCTTGTCCACACTCTACGAAGTCGCTGACGGTCAAACCTTGCATAGCCTGATCGTGCCCCTGACCGTCGGCGAGCGCGACTGTGCCCATCTGCACCTTGAGCACCTGCCGGCTGACAGCCTGACGCTGTTTGACCGTGGTTACCCTGGGCACTGGTTATTCGCGCTGTTCGCGCAGCAACAGCGGCACTTTCTGATGCGCCTGCCCTGTGGCTATAACGCCCAGGTCAAAGCGTTTCTACACTCTGGCCAAGTTGAAGACACACAGCTTTTCGTGGCCAACCATCCTGAAGCACGTCTGTTCTGCTCCGAGGCTGGCGTTGATCCTGCCAGCCAGATCGAGCTGAGACTGATCCGGGTCGAGTTGGCCAACGGCGAAAGCGAAGTATTGCTGACCTCGCTGCTGGATCGAGAAGCCTTTCCCGCTGAGGTGTTTGCCGAGCTTTACCACCGCCGCTGGGGCATCGAAACCGATTTCCGTCGCCTCAAACAAACCCTGACGCTGGACAACTTCAGCGGCCGCAGCGTGACCGCTGTAAAGCAGGACTTTCATGCCGCTCAACTGTTGAAGAACCTGGCGCTGTTGATGCAGCACCTGCTACAGCCGGTCATCGAACAGCGCCACAAAGGTCGCAAGCTGCGATGGAAAGTCAACTTCACCCAAGGCGTGTCACGGCTCAAAAATACCCTGGTCGAGCTGCTGGTGCGGCACTGTGCTCAGGGGCTGAGCAATGTGCTGGCCTTGATGGCTAAAAGCCTCAGTGCCGTACGCTCAGGCCGTAGCTTTGCGCGCCAACGCAAACGCGCAGCCAGCCGAGGTTGTGAGGGCTACAAACCGACGCGCTGAAGAAACACCACCGCCCAACCTCCGTGCAAAAAAGCTGGCCACAAGCGGTCGGCATAGGCTCGTCCGGAGAACGAGAAATCTCGCCTAGACAGCCGGAACAGACGATGATCACATCACCGCCAGCCCAGCTAGACCGCCTGATTGAGCGGCAGAGGCCTGGTCATCGCCCGACGGCCATGGCGGCTGGCTGCTTCGGGGGGCTTGCCTTGGGCAGGGCTGCAGCTTAGGTTGATGACATTGGGGGAACAGCATGCCCTGCAGAACGACACACGTCACTTTTGTTAAATTAATAAGCTAGCTACCTATTGGGCATAACCTTGCAATTTGCTTCAATTTACGCACATGCACTTGCGACCTCAAAATGCAACGTAAGCCCCGAATATCTCCATTATTGTCGCCGCCAGCCTTAGTTACAGCTGCTATGATGAATGAGATCGAAAACTGAAATCCCCCACTAGAATTGTTGACTGGAGTCAAAATGAATAAAAAGCGGCCGGTTAATCTTGATATTCGAACCATTCAGCTTCCTCTCACGGCGCTTACATCGATTCTGCACCGGATTTCAGGAATTATGCTCTTTATTTTTCTGGGACTGATACTGTATATGCTGAGCAAATCGTTGGAGTCAGAAAAGGGTTTTAATGAAGTCAAGGAGATTTTTTCTTCACCTTTCGGCAAAGTTAGTTTCTGGTTGGTATACTCTTCATTTATTTATCATCTCGTAGCCGGAATTCGACACCTAGTTATGGATGTGGGTGTTGGTCATACTTTGAAAGGCAGCAATCGCGCCTCTACTATTGTTTTAGTAGTGTCGGGTGTTTTAATGGTTGCTGGCGCCGTATGGATTTGGTAGCTGTGGAGTCGTAATGCGTATTTACAAGGACTAAAAGCGTCCTTTAAAGCTAACTTACGAAAGTATTTATAATCGACGGTTCACGCTTAAACGGTTGAATCCTTTCGGGCTTCCGAATAGCTGTTAGCTGAAAGCTATCATGAGCTAAGTTTTCTGTGCATCATCAAATGTGTTAATGGGAGCGCCATAGTACTAGGTACAAATATGGCTCTAGGACAATGTTAGATGTTTTGGATTTTGAGGCGGATCGCTCTTATCGAAGATCGTCTAATTCGCTCTGAAGCGCAGGTTTTTTGAAACTATCACCTGGTTGGCACACTGTGCGAATCAACATCAGATATGAGAAAGCCAATCAGGTGAACACTACCCTCGAGGGCTCATCTGTCCAGTTAAAGCCTCGAGTCTTTCTGGGTGCGCAAAAGACAAGAAGGTTATATGGGAAAATTATGAGGCCTGGATACCATGCGTCATGGGCGTGCCGATGCTGTGAGTGACAGAGCGAGAAGCAAGTGAAAGTCCCTGAAGTAGGGGCGGGATGCGCCCGAGTGGCATTTTTTGTCTTAAGGTAGATCGCGTAGCTGTTCTTCAGAATAATCTTCAGAGCGTTGACGACAGCCATCGCTGTGCATTCCTCAAGAATAGAATGTGTCGGAAGGGTGGCGTCATTGGTGTTAGTCATCGCTTAGGATTTCTCAATCTGGCTTACACGGGCGCCTGTACCGATATCCCCGCGGATGGCGACGTATCGATGTTGAATTCCTCGCCAGACGAAGTGCAATGAGCTGCGGCTATAGGCTTGCGCAGCCTTAGATAGCCGGCCGTCGCAGGCGCGCCGGTTGGCCGGGATCTTCTTCTGCCCGTCAGGTGTCCGGTCGGAACTCCAGCACGAACGCTACGACCTTTTCGGCGGACATTTCGCACGGCTTCAACAATGTCCTATCTGATGTAACGCGGAAGAGGTTGAAGCTGACAATGTCAGTCCCGTCCAACTCCCTGGCGAACAGACTGTTGCGACGTCCGTCCCCAGATCGCCGGACGATCAAGCTGAAACGCCGGCCTTCATAAGTCCCTTCTCTGTATCCCTCCGCAAGCTGCGCGAAAGCGGCATCGAACTCGGAATGCTCCATGTCATCCATCCTTATTGATAGAACAGAGGCGCGGCGGGTGCGAGACCGCCAGTGCCGGGTCGCGCTAAGGTGCCGGGCAGATTCCTGCAGCCGACGAGGCCCGGGGTGGGCAGGATAATTGAGATGTCGGCGCCCGCATGGCTATCAGCGAAGTCGTCCGTCCAGTCTGCTAGGCAACGTCCACGCCTTTCCAGAAAGCGATGTAATCCCGGATACCCTCGGCATCCGGAGTGGGGGCGGGATAGGTCCAAGCGGCGTTCACGTTGAGCGCGTCACCCGCGCGAACATGAAAGAAGCGCGCGGCGCCTTTGATCGGACAGACAGATGTGTGCGGGCTCATCTCAAGCAGGCTCAGGTCGACTCCTGACGGTGGGAAGTAGTGATTTCCCTCGACGATGACTGTTTCGTCGCTTGTGGCGATAGTAGTGTCTTTCCAGATGGCTGAGACCAACGGACTCTCCTTTTGTATTCATCAACCGGCGAAGGCTCGCGGGCTGGCTGCCCCAAGCCGCACCTCCTCAGGTGGCAGGCGGGTTGCGCCCGAGAAGTTTGTCGAGCTCGCCTCTGACATCGAGCGCGAATAGCTCATCGGAGCCACCGATAAGGGTGCCATTGATGAAGATCTGCGGCACGGAGCTTCGCCCCGACGCTTCCGCCATGGCCTGCCGGTGAGCCGGATCCGCCTCAATATCGAGCTCCTTCCATCGCACGCCCTTTTCCTTGAGGAGCGCCTTCGCTCGGCGGCAGAACGGGCACCAATTCGTGGTGTACAGCAATACATCAGTTGTCATATTGCATCTCCGGCAGTTGCACGCGGATCGCTGTCATGGCGTTGATCTCCAATTCGCGGCGTTCAAAGATGGCGACTGCACCTTGGCCGACATCGGAGCAGATGCTGACGATTGGCCGCTATCCAGGCGACATGGCCCAAAGTGCTTTCACCGCCAGGCAGAGGCCGCACGCGCCTCCTGTAGCGCCGAGCCGATGCTCTAAGGTAACCGAGCCTCGATTGGGACGGAAGCGGTCCCGCTCGAATCGCCCATCATGCTGGTCGAGCATATCAGGACGACGGATAGTGCAGGAACTTTCAAATTGAGCTTGATGTCGAGCCAGGTATCGCGAGCGAAGGCGTTCTAGAGGCCGGGGGGTACGAAGACTGTGTTCGGCAAAACGGTTCACGTTGATCGCCAAAGCTTCCCAGGGCGCACGTCTACGATCGGCGCGACGTGAGATAGCTCGCGCCGCTAGCCCCCGTAGCGCTCCGTCTTGATGATGGAGGCGTCCAAGCCCGCCAGCAGCGCGCTATCGGTTGCGATGTTGACGAATCCGTTAGACCCGCAGACGAACACTTGCGTCGGCTTTCCCTGAAGCCTGGTTAGAATTTCTTGGACCATCATGCCGTCGATCCGTCGCGCAAAGTCCGATGCGCGAACCGGTTTCTCGCGCGTAATCGCGAGCGCCAGGACGAACGCCGGATCGCTGATTTCGATGCAATGAAGTTCTTCTGAGAAGAGAACGTCCTCGGCGGTTCGTGCGGACAGGAGCAACGCTGTCGGAACGGCTTGGGCCAATGCGCGGCGCTGCCGGGTCATTGCCATCAACGGCACGAGGCCGGAGCCTCCCCCGATCAACAGAACCGGATCTATGGCAGGCTCAGGCCAAAGGAAATGGCCACCGAGCGGACCGCGAACTTCGATTTCGTCACCAATCGCCGCGATGTCGTGAAAAAACGGCGAAACTTCGGCATCCGGCATGCGCTCGATAGCTATCTCGACGATCGGGGTCGAAACTGCCGATGACGCGATCGAGTAGCTGCGCATTGCACTGTAGCCGTCGGGCGCGGTCAGCCGGATATCGACGTGCTGACCTGCGGTGTGCGCGAACGGCTTGCTCAACCGAAGGAAGAAGCTCTTGATACTCGGTGTTTGCTGGATGATGTCGTCGATCACGCATGATTGCCACGAACGGACTTGCGCTTCGTTTTCAGTCATGGGTGTATCGTTGTTCGCGCCACGGATCGCCGTAGATGTGATAGCCGTGCAGCTCCCAAAAGCCGGCCTCGTCACGCGTCGTGAATTGCAGCGCATTCACCCATTTGGCGGATTTCCAGAAGTAAAGGTGCGGCACTAGAAGACGCGCCGGCCCCCCATGATCGCGGGAAAGTGGCTTGCCCGCATAACTGAGGGCGACCATCGCTTTCCCGGAAAGCAGATCCGTCAGAGGGACGTTTGTCGAATAATTATCGTAGCAGTGCGCCAAGACGAAATCGGTAGGCCGATCAAGCTCTGCATCTGCAAGGATGTCTTCAATGAGTACACCCTCCCAAACGGTATCCAGTTTGGACCAAGAGGTGACGCAGTGAATATCCTTTGTCACCTGGGTCTTTGGTAGAGTGTTGAATTCGCCCCAATTCCACGTTTTGACGGGCTTCGGACCAATTTTGACTGTGAATTTCCAGTCGGAGGGCTCTACCCTCGGCGTAGGGCCGGCCGACAGAACAGGGAAATCCTCCACCAGATGCTGACCTGGCGGAATCCGATCGGACTGGTCGCCTGAACCGCGACCGGTGAAACCTCTGGTGACCATAGTGACCCCTCTTGCTCGATACGGCAGACCGAAGCCGGCCTTCATTTCAGTACTCTGCGTAAAGCATTTGCCCGCACATCCGCCGAATAAGCCAATCGACTAAAAATCAGATACAGATGCTCTATCATCGTAAAAAATCGCGTATCGAACATAGCGTCAGGCCAGCATGATTCCCAATACCCAATGGCTATAGGGTAGATAACCCCAAGGCTGCGTACGCTGATCTGCGGTATGCGGAGCGGAAGTTGCAGGTTCGCTCTCAAACGGATGGGCAGCGTGCAAAGCTCAAGGCTCACCAGCGCATGGTTGCCCAGTTCGCGCTCGCCGGCAGCTTGAGTATATTAAGGACGAAATGTCGATCTGATCTATTCTGGCTTCAGGAAATAGGGAAAATAAGGTCGGACGTTCGCGCACCGTCGCGACGCGCGATCATCCACTAAGCTTCTGTATCGGGGTTGGAGGATCAGATGAACGAGATCGAACGACAAGCGCCTGAGCTGCGGGTGCAAAAATGGATTGGCAAAGATGGGGAAAGTATCGCGCCGTTCAAACTGTCAGATATCGGGCCCGGCCCGAAAATCTTGTTTGCCTTCCAGCATTGGTGCCAAGGTTGCCATTTGCATGGGTTTCCGACGCTACAAAAGTTGCATGCAGCGTTGAGCTCAAAAGACGTGGGGTTCGCAGTGATCCAGACCGTCTTCGAAGGAACGCATGAGAATACCTTCGAGAAGTTGCGCGTGAACCAGCTCAAGTATGAGCTTCCTATCGTTTTCGGTCACGACGAGCAACCGACCGGCTCGCCGTTTCCAACCTTCATGGAAGACTACCGCACACGAGGAACTCCGTGGTTTACGGTTATCGACGCTGGCGGTAGCATTGTTTTCTCGGACTTCCATCTCGACGCGGAGCGACTAGTGAAGCAACTTGAGCAAGGTTAATCGTTGGAAGGTGGGCAATCATCCTGATTGCCACCCATCCCCTGATGCCCACTACAGGCGTTGCGCGCTGTAACTCTGTTGATCAGCGTGCGAAAACCCGGATCCGGATAGGAGGAGCGTCAACGATTGAATCAATCCGTTGGGAGAGGGCGGCTCCGCTCCGTCAGCTCGGCAATAGATAACCCATTCTCGCCGAGCAACTCTCTGATCCGATCGACGATATGAGCCCCTAGCGCCGCTGTCTTGGTCCCCCCCACAGATTCCCAAGATGCGAGTTCACACGCCGATACCTCGTGGTCAGCGCCGAAGTGCTTCTGTCGGTATGTCACCGCCGCCCTTCAATGATAAAGGCGCGGTAACGGGAACCGGCAAAGCGATGAGCAGCGATGGTTTGGTAGGCGGGACTGTCATACCAGTCGCGAGCGGCCTGCATCGTCGGGAAACGCAAGATTACGGCCCCTTCGATGGGCGGCCCCTCCAAATGCTGGATCGCGCCATAAGCGGCGAGAAAGGTAACGTCGTGACCATCGAACGATGGTCCGACGCCTGCAGAATAGGTTGCGAGTGCATGTGGGTCGCTGGTTTCTTCCCGCGTAAAGACGACGAACGCTTCCATCATTAGGCCTCTCAAAGGTTGGATCTGTTGGCCATTACCACCGGTGATGGCCTCACAGTCGTCAGGCTGGCAACTGGAACCCGATTTTCATGAGTGCCTCGACGCACGCATCCTGATCCTGCTGATAGTTGCCTCCGGAGATGCCTATGCCGCCGATCAACTTCCCATCCTCCAGAATCGGATAACCGCCGCCGACAGCGACCATCCGAGGGCGATAGGCTAGCGGCGCCACTTTTGGATCGTTGGTCACATAGTCGTTCCAGACATGGGTCGGGAACCCAAACGAGGCGGAACTCCAGGCCTTGTCGATGGCAACATCGACGGTAAGGAACGGCGCATCGTCGGTGCGCTCGAACGCGCGCAGGTTACCGGTGGCGTCGACGACGGCGACGGCAGCCGGGATGCCGATGGCACGGGCCGCAGCGAGCGCCGCGTCGATGAGGGCGACTGCGGTTTCGCGGTTGATCGAGGCGGTGGCAATAGATTTGGTCATGGGATTCTCATCGCTGGGGCATAACCCGTTCGGCTTTTTGAGGTTGGACAAGATGTTTGGCGATCGCGGTCGTTAGAAGCCTTCGAGGACGATCTTGCCTTTAGCCGCGCCACTTTCGATCAGTGCATGCACCGTCTTCAGATTGGCGGCATTGATCGGCGACAGTCGCCGGGTCAGCGTCGTGCGGATTTTGCCGTCGTCAACCAGCGCTGCCATCGCATCCAGAATCTCGCCCTGCTCATTCATGTCGGGCGTGCCGTAGATCGACCGCGTGAACATCAGCTCGTGGTGGATCGACACCGCCTTGCGCTTGAAAACCATGATATCGAATGCCTTGGGATCGTCGATCAGTCCGAACCGTCCTTGTGGGGCGATCAGTTCGGCGATGTCGGCGACATGTTGCTCGGTATGTGTGGTCGAAAAGACGAAAGCGGGAGCACCGATGCCGAGTTCGGCGATCTGTGGCGCGAGCGGACGAGAATGGTCGATGACGTGGTGAGCTCCAAGCCCTCTTACCCACTCTTGGGTTTCCGGTCGAGAGGCTGTGGCGATGACGGTGAGGTCCGTGCGCTGTCGCGCGATCTGGACGGCGATCGACCCAACCCCGCCCGCGCCACCGATGATGAGGATCGCCTCCGCCGCACCGGGTACGGGCTTCGCCACGTCCAGGCGGTCGAACATCGCCTCCCAGGCCGTCAACGTCGTCAGCGGCAGCGCCGCCGCTTCCGCCCAGGAGAGCGACGCAGGTTTGTGACCGACAATCCGGGCGTCGACGAGATGGAACTCCGCATTGGTACCGGGCCGTGTGATCGATCCGGCATAATAGACCTCGTCGCCTAACTCGAACTGCGTGACGTCGGGGCCGACCTCGCGCACAATCCCGGCGGCATCCCATCCCAGCACCTTCCAATCGCCATCTGCCGGCGGCGTGCTGTTGCGGACCTTGTAGTCGACCGGGTTGACCGAGACGGCCTTCACCTCAACCAGGATATCGTATCCTGCAGCGACAGGCCGAGGCAGATTGATGTCGACCAGCGCGGCATCCGCGGCGATGGGTCCCGGAACCTTGTAACCAATGGCTTTCATAAATGTCTCCAGCTTGCTTGATCGGATGACGCGAATGCTCGTTAGTCAACTTCTTCTACATTGAGGTCCCGACTCTTGAACTGGGTCGCGGTAGCAGATTTCATCGAACACGTCGATCAACAGGCCCTTATGCTCGGTCGCCGGATCGGTGATCGCGTAGAGGGTGGAGGCGTTATCGCCATCATCACCGCTTCCGAGGCGAAACGCCGCGTCGACGCAGATGCCGCACGGACCGATGGTTGATCCTGGCTCGAGATCGACGAGATTGCTGTCCTTGACGCGCTATTCGCGGTCTTAGCCCTTGGCGATGAAGGACTGAACTGCTTGTAGAGCGTCGGTCAGCTGCTATGTCATGGACGCACCTTCATCTTGAGTTGGATTGGACAAGCTTCCGTATAAGGCCCGCTGTAACCGTCAGATGACGGCGAAGAAAACGATGGGCAGTATTCACAGCCACTTAGCCTTCTTGAAGCGCACAAATAGGAAAACGCACGATATCGCTATCACTCCGAGCACGACAAAGTATCCGTAGGCCGTGTCCAGCTCCGGCATGTGCTTAAAGTTCATGCCGTATATTCCAGCGATCGCCGTCGGGACTGCCAGTATTGCCGCCCAAGCCGCCAGCTGGCGGGTGATCACCCCCGTCCTTTGCGCTTCAAGAAGGCTGCTGGCCTCAAAGACCGTGGACAGGACAAGCAGGAGGCCGTCGACCATGGACTGCACGCGGTGGACATGGTCCGCGACGTCGTGGAAATATGGTGTCATTTCGGCGCTGATGCAGGGAAAGTGGCCGCGAACGAGCTTTCGCACCAGCTCGGCCATAGCCCCGAGCGTGCGCTGGAACCGCGTGAGTTCGGACCTTAGTTCGAAGATTCGCGCCACCTCTTCTGGCCCGAGGAAATCGTGCAGCGACCGTCGCTCCATCGCCAGGACGTCGTCCTCGATCATTTCGAAGATGGGCAGATACTGGTCGACCACGCGATGCAAGATCGCGTGCAGCACATAGTCGACACCCTTGCCGAACTGCGTCGGCGATGCCTCGAGTTGCTCCCGAAGTTTGCCCAGCGCTCCGGCATTGCCGTGCCGCACGGTGATAAGGTGATTGTGACCGGTGAAGATCGCCATCTTGCCGTAGCTGATCCGGTCGCCGACCAGCTCGGCGGTCTGCGCGACGACGTACAACTCATCGTTGTAGACCTCGAGCTTGGGCGGGCACAGCGGGTGCATCGCGTTGTCGATCGCCAACGGATGAAGATTATATGTCCTTTGGATCGCGAGTAGTTCCTCGGGGGTGGGTTCGCTAAGCGCGATCCAGCAGAAGCCCGAGCGACTCTCGCCCAACTTGACGTGCTCATCGAGCGCGATTTCGCGAACTCGCTTGCCTTCGTTGTAATAATAGGCGGCGATGATGCTCATGCTGGCCTCGCGGGAATGTGGAGGCCACGCTGGACGGCCGGTCGAGCCAGCCCGCGTCCAAGCCATGCGCGGACGTTCGAAAAGCTGCTGAGGCCAAGGATGTCACCCGCAGCGTAGAATTCCACCAGCGCATTCACCCAGCCGAGCGTCGCGATGTCCGCGATCGAATAGTCGTCGACGATCCAGTCGCGGCCTTCCAGCCGGCGATCCAGAATCCCCAGCAGACGCGTGGATTCGTCGATAAAGCGCTGTTGCGGCCGCTTGTCCTCATAGTCCTTGCCGCCAAATCGCAGGAAGAAGCCGAGCTGACCGAACATCGGCCCGATGGCCGACATCTGAAAGAACACCCACGCTAGGGTCTCGTAACGCTGGCCTGGTTCGGTGGAGATGAACTGACCCGTCTTGTCGGCCAGATAGAGGAGGATCGCACCGGATTCCCATAAGGCGATGGGTCTACCGTCAGGGCCAGCCGGATCGATGATCGCCGGTATGCGTCCGTTCGGGTTCAGCGACACGAACGCCGGATCCTTCGACTCGTTGTTCGAGATGTCGATCAGGTGGGGCTCGTACGCCAGGCCAGTCTCCTCAAGCATGATCGAGACCTTGACGCCATTGGGCGTAGGGGCTGCGTAGAGTTGCAGGCGATCGGGATGAGATGCCGGCCAGCGCTGCGTGATCGGAAAGGACGAGAGGTCTGGCATAAATCTGCGATCCTGGTGTTGCGATGGCGACTGACTGGAACGAGCCGTCACTCTGAAGTAGGGTTCGATGACCGCGTCGCTGAACGACGCGGTCACGAAGATTGCGGACCGGACCGGCGCAGTGGCAACGGCAGTGAAGCCTATTCCGCCGCGGTCCCGGCCGCTGGCTGTACGTCGTCAACCTTTTGGCGCTTCGGAAGCACCCAGCCGGGACGGACGAAGTGGCAGGTGTAGCCGCCCGGGTGCTTCTCCAGATAATCCTGGTGATCGGGCTCGGCCTCCCAGAACTCGCCGACCGGCTGGACCTCGGTCACCACTTTGCCATCCCACAGCCCCGAGGCATCCACATCGGCGATCGTATCCTCGGCGACGCGCTTCTGCTCCTCGTCGACATAATAGATGCCCGACCGGTAGGAGAGCCCACGATCATTGCCCTGGCGGTTCAGCGTCGTCGGATCGTGGATCTGGAAGAAGAATTCCAGGATGTTCCGGTAGCTCGTCACTGTCGGGTCGAAGACAATCTCGATCCCCTCGGCATGCGTGCCGTGATTACGATACGTGGCGTTCGGAATATCGCCGCCCGTGTAACCCACACGGGTCGAGATGATGCCGGGCCGCTTGCGGATCAGATCCTGCATGCCCCAGAAACATCCTCCTGCGAGAACAGCGCGCTGATGCATGTTAAGCCTCCTCTACTTGATCGAGATATTCACCGTATCCCTCGGACTCCATCTCGTCGCGCGGGATGAAGCGAAGGGACGCTGAGTTGATGCAGTACCGCAGACCGCCGCGGTCGGAAGGACCATCGGGGAACACATGGCCGAGATGACTGTCTGCGTGTACTGACCTGACCTCCGTCCGGACCATGCCGTGTGCGCTGTCCCGCACCTCCTTCACGTTTGCCGAAACGATCGGCTTGGTGAAGCTGGGCCAGCCAGTACCCGAATCGAACTTGTCCGTCGAAGCGAACAGTGGCTCTCCCGACACTATGTCGACGTAGATGCCAGGCTCCTTGTTGTCGTTGTACTCGCCCGTGAAGGGCCTTTCGGTGCCCGCCTCCTGGGTAATTCGGTGTTGCTCGGGAGTCAGGTGGTCGATTGCTGTCTGTGACTTTTCAAACTTCATTACAGTCTCCAATACTTATCTAGAGGGCCAGGCACGCTACCGCTAATTTTTTATGTCTCCTGATTTGCTCCTACAATGGTAGTGGGATGGCAAACGAGGTTTTACTAAGTGTTGGAAAATTAGAGATTTAAATTTCGCGTCTATTAATTATAGCGCAACTGAGTGGTTAAGCAAGTACGTGTATGGGTCCACCACATATTGCAATTTTTACTCTCACGTAAAATATAGTCCACTGGCGTCATCAGTTCGAGTGATTTATGTGGCCTTTTGCTGTTATACAGCACCAGATATTCAGCCATTCTTTGATTAAACAAATTCAGGTCCTCAAAAAGCAACAATTCATTGAATTCAATAAATTGTTCTCTAAGTGTCCGGTTAAATCGCTCACAGGTCGCATTCATTTTCGGTGTGTACGGATAGGTCCAGATGTGTTTAATCGAGGCTTCCTGTAGCGTTTTATCAAAGTTACCGAGGAACTCCTTACCGTTGTCAGTGACAACTTGTCTGATAGCGACAGGAAAGAGCTTTGTGGCCTTGCTGAAGAAATGGCTGGTAATATCGCTGTTGAGTGAAGGGACCGCCAGGGCCAGCGCATAGTCGCTGTGCTCGTCGATCATGGTAATGATATAGCGGCGTAGGTCCCCCATCCTGAGTTCAATCGCGTCCATCCCTATGAGTTCGCCTGTTTTTACCGGGCGGTATTGTTTTGGTCTTCTGGGCTTCACTGAGCGTTTTTTTATCAACCGGGCTTTGCCCCTGGCGCTGAGGCGTACGGGGATCATCCGCATTTTATCGTGAGCACCAGCAATGATTCTTCCAATGGTTGACGTGCTGGGACAGGTAAAATGCCGCGCTTCACACCATGGTTTCAGCCTGACAAAAATCTGCTCTTTGCCGAGATTGGGTAACTCAGTTCTCAGACGCCTGATCTCCTTGAGTACATCAGGATGCCAGTGCCTTGAACGGCGAACCAGAGGGGCTTTGCTTCTTGGAATTAGTGCTTCTGGACCACCGGTGCGCAGTAACCGGCGCCACCAGTAGAGTGTTCGCGTTGATACGTCAAAAGCATCAGCTGCGGCACGGATCCCGTGCTTATCCCAGAAGTTCAGAGCCTTCATTCTTAACTTCGCAATCTCGGGCATAAGAGAGTGTTTCATCGCATAAGCAGTTGCTCGGTAATACCCAAAATAGCCGACACCGATATGCTGCATCAACATCTGGCAATCCCTCCTTTAGTGTTCTGAGGCAATTGCAATATCTGTGTGAACTTACACAGTACGTAATCAGTAAATATTAAAAAAATAACACAAAAGCACGATTATATAATACAGTGTCAGTGTTTTATGATAATCAACAACGCCTGTTTAGATGCTGGTAGATGCGAATTTTTTGGCGTACAGTCAAAATTTTCTGATGGTTGCTTAGTGTGTTGGCGCTGATGGAAAATTGACCCACCCTGCCGATTGAAATTTGACCCAGGGCGGATTGCTGATTTTGTTACCAGCAACTGTGGATAAGTCTACCAGCGCAGCTGCTGTTGCCCCCACTCCTTCGCTAGCCCAGTTCAGTTGTTTAAGACCTGCCACACGCAGCCATGTAGCAGGCCGTCGTCGCCATGAAATCAGAACGGCTCATCGTCCTCCGGTTCCTGGCCGCCCTTACGCTTTCGCTCCCGTGATTTGATCTTGGCCTGGGCCGCCAAGCTACTGTGTTGCAGGCGATAGGACTCGTTACCGGTTTCGACGATGTGGCAGTGGTGGGTCAGCCGATCCAGCAGGGCGGTGGTCATCTTGGCGTCGCCGAACACGCTCGACCATTCGGCGAAGCTCAGGTTGGTGGTGATCGCCACGCTGGTGTGTTCGTACAGCTTGGACAGCAGGTGAAACAGCAACGCACCGCCAGCCTGGCTGAACGGCAGATAACCCAGTTCGTCGAGGATGACCAGATCCATGCGCAGCAGTGCCTGGGCGATCCGCCCGGCTTTGCCGTCGTGTTTTTCGCGCTCCAGCAGATTGACCAGATCGACCGTGGAGTAGAAGCGCACGCGCTTACCGTGCCGGGTGATGCCGGACACGGCCAGCGCGGTGGCTAGGTGGGTTTTACCGGTGCCTGGCCCACCGATCAGCACCACGTTCTGCGCGGTGTCGGTAAAGCTCAGATTGGCCAGCTCGCTGATCAAGCGAGCGTCGGCGCTGGAGGCGCTGAAGTCGAAGCCGGCCAGATCGCGGTGCATCGGCAACTTGGCCATGTTCATCTGGTGGCTCACCGAGCGCATGGCGCGATCTGTGTGCTCTTGTTCCAGCAGGTGTTCGAGCAGCCACTTGGACGAGGCTGTGTTCGACTCACCCTGTGCAGTTAACTCCGCCCAGGCCGTGGCCATGCCGTGCAGGCGCAGCTCCTTGAGTTCCGCCATCAAATCACGCATGACCGACCTCCTCGGCCTGGCCACGCAGGCGGTCGTAGCGCGCCGTGTTAGCGACGGGGGCTTCCTTGAGCGACAAGTGGGTTTCGACGCTGGGTGGTGGTTCGGATGCTGTCAGCCGTGCCACGACATTGAGGATGTGTTCGGCGCTCAGGCTGCCGCTCTCCAGTACCAGCTCAACGGCTACCAGCACGGCATCGAGCCCGGCGACCGGTACGGCAGCCAGAACTTGCGCCATGATCCGGTCACCGCCGGCATGACGCCCCAGACCGTGCTTAAGCTGACGCAGCGGCGCCGGCAGATCAGCAAAGGGCGCGCCGTTGCGCAGCGCACCGGGCTTGCGTTCGATCAGCGGGAGGTAGTGCTGCCAGTCATAGCTGACCTGGTCGCGATCCAGCAAGCGGACATGGCTGGCGATCAGCGCGTCGTCAGCCACCACCTCGATTCGCGTCGGATACAAACGGCTGCTGACCCACTTACCCGCGTACTCACATGGCACCGAGTAGCGGTTGCGCCCGACGCTGACCAGGCAGGTGCTGGAGACCCGCGCAGGCCGCTCGACGTAACCGTCGAATGGCGCTGGCACAGGCATCAGTTCAGCGCGCTCCAACTCAAGCACTTCGGCCACACTCAGCCCGCTGTATTGAGGGTGCGTCAGCTCGTTCCAAAGCGCGCGGCAGCGCTGGCCCAGCCAGGCATTGAGTTCCTCGAAGGAGTGAAACTGACAGTCCTGGGCGTCTAGCCAGATACGCCTGCGGCTGTCTTGCACGTTCTTTTCAACGATGCCCTTTTCCCAACCAGCGGCGACGTTGCAGAAGTCCGGATCGAACAGGTAATGCGCGCACATCACCGCAAAGCGTGCATTCACCGCCCGGCCTTTGCCCTTATTGACCTTGTCGACGGCGGTCTTCATGTTGTCGTAGATGCCCCGGCGCGGCACGCCGCCCAAGGCGCCGAACGAGCGTGTATGGGCGTCAAATAACATCTCATGGCCCTGGCTCGGATACGCCACAAGCCAGAACGCACGGCTGGCACACAGCTTCAGATGTGCCACCTGCATACGCCGGTAAATGCCGCCGACCAGCAAGCCTTCCTCGCTCCAGTCAAACTGAAACGCCTCGCCAAGAGCAAAGGTCAGCGGCACAAAGGCCTGCGACGCCTTGCCCTGTCCCCCTCGCCAGGCACGGATAAACGCGGTGAGCTGGCTGTAGCCACCGTCATAACCATCGGCTTTGATTTGCGCCAACAGCGCCTTGGCACTGCGCCGCTGTTGCTTGGGGCGCAGCGAATCGGCTTTTAGCGCCTGCTCCAGCGTGGCGTGAAAAGGGCTGAGTTTGTTGAAGATCGCGCGGCGTTGGTAGACCGGCGGCTTGGCCTCAGGTGCTCTGACCCACTTGCGAATCGTGTTGCGCGCCAGCCCGGTGCGCTTGGCTATCTCATGCAGCGACAGCTTGTCGCGGAAATACATCCGGCGAATTTTGCCCATCATTTCCATACTGATCACCCTGTGTTCTCCTGCTCAAAAATTGAGCAGAAGCAGTTGAACACCTGGGTCAGTTTTCGGTCAGCGGCAACACCGCGACGACAGCGCGAAGACCATTGCCGTCTACCTGCCGGCACCTGCCGCGGACTGGGATCTGGCCATTGCCCGCCGCCTGCGGCATCAGCTGCAGAACTGGGTAGCGGCCGATCATCAGGTACAGCTGCACCTGCTGGAAAGCACCTTCGCAGCCTTGCCCAGCGACCAGAAGGACTGGCTGGCAAAACTGGCCTTCAACGGGATCGAGATTTGCTTGCACAAGGCCATGCCGGATCTCGGGATGCTCGGGCTGAACATCACCCTGCAGGGGCCACAAGGAAGCCTCGCCTGGGCCAGCGACAATGCGAACCTGAGCGCACCTGGGCGCACCTGGGATCTGGCGGCGGCCGGTGTGCGGATCGTCCGCGGCACACTCCCCGTCCTGCCGGCAGAGCGCGTGCTGAACGCACCCGATCTGATGCTTCCTACGCGCCCCGGTCTGGTCAAGGTCGAGATCAGCGATCAGCTGGATGGTTCGCTCGATGGCTGCCCGCCGCTTCTGGGAGAACCTCAGGCATGACGCCGGCAGCCTGCTGGATGATGCCCTGACAGGCAAGGATCCGATCACCGAACTGATCTACAGCGACCGTTATGTATGCAGCCCGCTAGTCGTAAATCTGCTGGTCAACGTTATTCATGAGCTGGGCAGGCATAGCGATGGAGACTTCGCCATCCGCATCCAGGGGCGTCAGTACCAGAAAGATGACAACCGCTCACCTTGGCAGTGCTGGCACGACTGGCGGACATCTCAGGAGCGCGATGAAGCTATCCGTCAGGCTTTGGAGTACTGCGGCTTCGAAGGCGAGGTGCTCAGCCTCCCATCTTTGCCGCACTACCGTCAGCTGCAACTGCAGTTGCGCTCCGGAAGGCAGCTGACCGTCCAGCTCGATCAGGGACTTTCATATTGGGAGGCCGAGCGTAGCGAGAAGTCCTACCTGCTCAGGTTCGACTTCGCAGCGCGTCAGTTAGGAGAGGAAATCATGGAGCGCATCCAGTGCAAGGTTGTAGCTACCGGTGATGAATGCACCCAGATTTTCATTTACGTGACCTAATAGCCCCCGCATCGCAAGGCCGGGTCCACCGGCCTTTTACTCCCGACTAAGACAGGCTTGTATACGCTGCTTCCATTCGAACACCTTGGCATGATTGACACCGAATGAGCTTTCTTTCGGGTGATGTACAGAGCGCAAAGGCTCACAGAACTTCGCCATAGTGTGCGGCCAGCGCAACGAACCTTTCACTGTCTGCCTCAAGATCCTGTCGATGCATTTCTCGGCCTCAACACCTGCTTTGAAGCCCATGATCCGTGTTGACATGGTCTTGCGGTTGTCTGAGGTGTCTATTTCTAGAAGGTAGCGCTGATTGCCGTTTGGCAGTTTGAATTTTGCCAGCAAATAACAGCGTGGTTTTTCGTGATCGAGCATGTGATAGCTGCAGCGCGGAACGGGTGGCAATGGTCTCACCTCCAGTGATACCAGCGTAATTCGAGGCTCCTGAGCGATCTGTTCAATGACCTCACGGAGCAACGAGAAGCGATTTGCAAACCGCTCATGCTCCTCCCTATCACCCTCGCCCAATTGCTGGAATTCCCCTGGCGCTATGCTGCCACCGCTCACAGGATCAGCCACGCCTAAGAGTTGGCCTTCTTTGCTCGGGCATTGCTCATCGTCGATCTTCTTGCCATGACCGCTGGCACGCTCCCCGTTGTAGGCAATCCTGGTGCTCAACTGAGCATCAAAAGTAATTCCCTCAACGGGTAGATGAATCAGCCTTGGTTCCTTGGCAGCAGTCGGCTCTTCGATAGCATCTACTTCCACCTCTTCAGCTCCCGATGGCACGGATACACAGCCAGTACCCTCTCCCCTCACTGGTTGCTTCAGGGCAGGATGGTGGAAAAAAATATCGCCTCGATGGCTGAAGCTGAGGCCTTGAAGCGCTTCGATTTCCCAGACCAGCAACTCGTTGCTTTCCGGATCAAAGGGGCCTCGCACATCCATGGTGGTACCCACGAGGGAAGGGGGTGCCATGAAGTCGAACTGCCACCTGGCATATGCCGACTCTTGCGATGTGCGCTCTTGCTCTTGGTTGAGGCTTTGCCAGATTGACTCGAAGGATCGCTTCACATCCTGATTCAGTAGCAGCCAACTGAAGTGGTCCCTATATCCCTTAATTTTGAGAAGCTGACTTGGCGCGCCCGTCTTCGTAGGCGTATGGATATGAACAGCATCGCCCTCTTTGTAGATTGTGAAAGCCATGTCTAGACCATTCGGCTCGAAGGCTGCACGGACTATGAAAGCTGCGTGGAAGAACAGTTTGCGTGCCAGCTCGAATTTCGGTAACCAGACGGTCAGACCGTCAACCTCGAACACAAAGCATCGCTGTCCAGATATCTCAGGATTTGCAGCCAGCCTTCTGGCGAGCCTTGGACAGTCACCCAATTGCCTTTCCCGCCAGCTATCTATTGGAGGCAGCACCACCGCCTTCTTGAAACCACTGGACCGGTAAGGGGCCCCTTCTTCGCCAGGAAACTCGCGACCAACCGCAAGGACACAGGACATTTCCAGTGGAAACCGCTTCAATTGCGACTGGCCATTACCCTCGAAGAGTGCCGCCAGTCGCCACTGCGCCCCAGGAGTAGGGGCTCTGAACAAGTTTCCAATAGCCAACAGCCTAGATCCGGTCTGGATCTGACGGAATAAGGTCCTATTCAATCCATCTTCCTATCAATCGAATGAACGCAGTGGTCAGCGGTGCCATACTGCTTTTTTCCAGCCCACAACGCTTTTCCAACTCCCAGCGCCTGGATGATATGCCGACCCGAATATCCTCCTGCATCGCTGCAGTCAGGCGGCGAATCTGAAACTCGCCGACGGACTCGGCATAGCGATTCAGGAAGGTGCGGCACAGAGGCATTTGATCGAGATGGTGCTCAATTGATGCCCGATGGGGTAGCTGCTGCAGGAACCAGTTGCGGCTCCTGCGTGGCAAGGTCAGGTCATCTTCGCTGTCTTTGCCAAGCCGGATCAGCAGACGTACTAGCTTCCTGTCGCGCGCTCGCCAATCGATGTGGCTGTTGTTGCCCTGTCGACGCTGCCTGGCTTGGTTCGCAGCCATCAGCCAGTGCCGATCATGACGATAGAGCCAGGCATAACACGCATCCCCGCCATTTTGTCGAGCTGCCTTGGCTCCACCGTGATTATCCAGTGCTTGCAGCCAAAGGGTACGGTACATCTGTGTTTGGCCTGCCCTTGCCGGAAGTTGCCTGGCAAACTGATCGGGAGAAACGTCGGCCTGGCGTGTCTTCGCCTCGCCGATCAGCTCGCCAGCATGCTGGCCGGGGCGCAGGCTAGTCCAGACGATCAGATGCTGCAGCGCACTGAATCCCTTGCGATGCTTCCTGAACATCGCCAGCAGCCAGGGCGGAGGCTCTTCGTGGGAAAGCAGACCATTCGTAGTAAGCCAATTCCTGCAGTGAGATTCCAGGATCTTTTCCCATATGACTTCAGCCCTAACTTGCCGGCCACGCCTGGCACCGCACTCTGTGGCCAGGTACCTGTACAGGTTGGTCCAGCGACCGTAGCCAGGCGATTGCGCCTCTTCAAGCGCCAGCAGTTGCGTGGCAGTCTTGGCGAGCCTGATAGCTTCTTCGCTCGCCGGGCTCGTGCGAGAGTCACAGGGCAGAAACAATGGCGAGGCCGGATGAAATTCATGCCGCTGCGCTCGACGGAACGGGATAGGTGAGTTCAGGAGCTGACAGCCATGCTCGGGACAGGCATCTACCCCTTTAATCTGCCAGCTTCGCCGCCAATAAGTCTCACCGAAACGGGCAGCCATTTCCTCAAAACAGACAGGGCAGTAACGCAGCCAGTCGGGCCACTTGACCAAAGCCGCCGAAGACCCAGCCAGACCGATGGTCGACCGGTCGGAAGCAAGCATGGCCTGGAACAGATCGTTACGCCGCTTCGCTGGAATGAAGGGGGCATAGAGCGGAAACAGCGTGTGATGCATGATCACGTTCGCCGTATCCAGCCCAGTGTTGTTCGCCAGAGCGGCCAAGTGCGTGGGCAGGTCGGTGATGGCGGCGACCTTGCTGTCACCGAACGCCATATGAAGCAGAGTTTTGTGATTGCTGATCCCCAGATGGACCCGGCAGCGAGCAAGGCCGCTGTAGAGCAGCTCGTCCGGATAGAGCCTGGGAAAGTACACGTCAGCTCGCTCTCAGCAGAGGCCGCAGATCGAGGATCAAGCCAGCCTGCTTGAATCTGTCATAGGCCTCGCTTTCAGGCCCATCGGCATAACGTCGGCGCAGATCCTCCTCGGATAGGCACCCCCACTCCGTCCGCTTAACTCTGGAAATGCCGGGCCTCTTGGGAGCGTCCTGCGCGAGGTAGGCCGTGGCCTTGTGAATCAGGGCCGCCAGCGGGATGTCCGGATTCTCCGCCAACAATTCATCTGCCATGGGAATGGCGATGTCCCTCGGGATTTCCATACCTTCGAGCAGGGCGGCCAGCCGCTTTGCCTTGTCATCTGCCGGAGGGGCCGGCGGTTTAGGTTGGGGGACGCTATCCAGAGAGCGAGTCAGGGTCAGCAACCGTCCCTCGATCTCTGGCATCAGCAGGTCGTCATATTTGGCGATCAGCTCGGGCCTACCGCTCCGCAAGGCCGCTAGCATCGGATGGACCGGTTTGAACTCGTCCTCGAAAACCCTGCGCAGCAACAGCGGCTTGATGCACTCGACACCTGTCACTATCGCCCGGATCTGCGCCAGCGCGAACAGCTTGATGACGATGTCCATGACCCCTTGGGTGAGGTCGTACATCGTAGCCTCCAGTTCATCATCCGGCGGCGCCGCATTTCGCAGCCACTGATACTTCCAGAGCCGCTTCAACAGACGCTTCCAATGCTCGTCCCGAGGCAACCTATCCCAGCGGATGCTGCCCAACCCGGAGACCCGCCGAGCAGCCCGGAACGTGCGCTGGAAGAACTTGCTGGCCCGGTGGGTGCCGACCTGAATGATCGGAACACCGATGGTGTTCACCAGCGACACGAAGAAATTATGCATTTTTTCGGCACCACCGGAGCGTGCCTCGTTGAGGTTCTGAACCTCGTCGATGATCAGCACTCCGAGCGCGTGCAGATTGGCTACCTGGCACATGGATGCCAGCAGACGTTTGGTACCCAGCTTCTTGCGTCCGTGGCTACGGCTGTAGTAGGTACCCAGGATCTTGTCTACTTCGTTGAAGAAGCTCAGGCACAGCTCATCCAAGTCACCGTCAATTGGGCAGTCGACCTTCAGATAGACCAGTTGAGTGATGTTGTAATCAGGGTGATGGAGGGCTTGGGGGTACATGCTCAGAATCCGCTCCAGCGTGCGCGTCTTGCCGCAACCGGAGCAGCCGAACAGCGACAGGCTGTTGGCCGTAGAGGAGACACTCTGGTACACCGCCGCATCCAGATCCTCCTCCTCGACACGGCGATAGCCATTCTGCAGGTGCGCATACCAGGCACCACTGGCCGGATTCCGACCGATGTACCCTTGACGGATCATCAGGCTGATCTTGCTCTCCAGCTCCAAGTGATGGCTCAGCGGCTGGAAGAAGCCGTGCAACAGGCGGGCAATTGCATGTGCCCTGAGCCGACCATCCAGAAGCGCCTCCTGCGGCTCGAAACCGGGAAGCTGCTGCAATAGACCGACCACCTCCTGCAGATCAGGAATCGGAGGCAATGCGCTGATGAGCGGATTGTCCTGATACTCAGGAAGCTGCTGCTCCTGGTAACGCGCCAGGGGAATGACTCCGCGCTGGAATTCTTCAGTCATCCTCTTCCTCCTTGAATATCAGGTCACTGAGATCTGGGAAGGCATAATCTTCCTGCTTCTCGCCCCGCAGTGGGATCACCTCGGCTGGCTTTTTCTGCTGTGATTTCTCCAGTTTGAATGCTGTTTTCTGGCGTTCCTGGCGCTTTTCCTGCTGCTTGTTCTCGCGGATCTGGGTTCCCAGATCCTTCGTGGTCATACCCGTTTTGACCGGACTGGCATCCTCTGCCTGGGCAACGATGGACTCGATCTGCTTCAGAAGATTGCCTCTCTCTACCAAAGCTTCCGCCGCCGCGTTGGTATCGCTACGCCGTTCCTCTCTGGACAGCATCCAGACATCCCAGAAGGTCATCCCCCTGAAGCGTCGACTGCGGTCGGCAAGATCGCAAACCCAGTAGTCCTTGAGACTATTGGATGGCCGCAGGTAGATGTGGTCGGCGCTACGCGGATCGTATGCGACCGTTACCCCTGTCGGCCGGCGCCCCTGACCTCGGTGAAACCAACCCTCCCTGATTGCTTCCTGGCAGGTGTAGAAGCAGCCGAACAGCCTGATTCCCAGCTCCGAAACCGTGGCCGACTCATGGGGCAAAAGATTGATCCGCACCAGCTCCTCGGGCGCAGTACGTAACCGGCCGGTCAGGTTGGCCAAGCCCCAGTTCCATAGCATGACTGGGATGGCTGGCAGATCGCCTGGCATAACAGAGGTCCTGTCGTATTTGCTCAAGGTGTGAAAGTTGTTGTGGTAGAGGATGCCGGCAATGATGATCTGGGTGAACTCGGGCAAGGTCAGACTGGCATCAAGCCTGTAGTCGTGGCCACCCCGCTTCCGGCTGGTGGTGTGCTCGACCACACCGCTGGCATAGGGCTTGAAACGCTCCTGCACCGTCCGGAAATAACGCTCGACGATCCCCTTGGCATCTCCTCGCCTGGCAGGTGCATTCTCGATGCGAACGCCGAAGGCTTGGGAAAATGCTTCCACCTTGGTGCCATTCAGTTCGCCCTTATCGGCCAGCACCACATCCGGCAAGCCTTTGACCGGCCAGTCGCTGGCATCGATCTCCACGCCATACTGGCGGCAATACTCAACCTTGTCGGCGACCGTATTGGCCAATGCCACCATGGCACTGACCCAGGAAGGCCCCTCAAATCCGACGTACATACCAACGACCATGCGGCTGAACACGTCGATCACCATGTAAACGACAGGCCTGCCGACGATGAGGCTGCGATCATGTTCTGAAACCAGATAGATATCGGCGATGGTGGCATCGATCTGGTAGCGGTATCCGGGCCCCAGTGCCTCGGTCGTCGATGTACTGCTGAGAGGTCGGAAATCCTTGGCAAAATCCACTGCGGACACCCTGCGTGGCAAGGTGTCGGTGAAGTGATATTCGCGCCCATAGAAGTAACGGAATTGCCCCAATGTAGGCAGTTCGGAGGTCGTCAGCTCCGGCAGAACAGCACGGAGCAGGTTCAGCCCAGAGGCGTAGGCATCAGGAATGGACGGATGCTTTTCCTTGAGCAAGCGTTCCTCGATGACCCGGCGAAAAATGCGCTCGATGTCCGGCGTGACATTGCTCCCTTTCCCCTCCATCACCACTCTGGGCCTGCCCAGCTTGGCCTGGTTCGGCTTTCTGCGCTTGCCACGGGCGCCCGAGTTGACATAGTCCGGCAAGAGGGCATTCCTGCACATGCCCCGCTGCCAGTAGCGCCTCAGTAACCTGTACACCGTCTGATTGGTGACACCATGGCGCTCCATGATGCCTCTGACAATGAGCCCTCTGGGGCGCCGCACGAAAAGCTGGGGATCGTGCACAAAATCCGCCAGCATTGCCCAAGCTTCATCACGCTTCTGCTGATCAAGAGAACCTTCCTCAACCTCCCGTAGGACTGTCTCCTCGAAGGGATCGGCAATGCTCTCCAGCTCCCGCTCCATGAGCAGACGCTCCAGCTCTGCAACCGATATCGGTTCGGGCAACGCCGTGTCCGAATCGATATCGATCCAGATGGCCTGCTCGGTGCCGGACCACAGCAGGCGCTTTCGCAGTTCCCCTATCCGGAACACCTGATTAACGGGAAACACTGCTCAGCTCCTGATGCATTTGATGAGCGTTGGCAACCAGGTCTTTCGGCTTCAGCTCCCGGTAAGGAGTGTCAAGATCGAACAAGAAACAGTGCCGGGCCAACAACTGGCGTAGCCAATAGAGCGCCTGACCGGCCTCCAGCTGGCCGGAGGTATCCAGTCCTTGGGCAATAGCGGTCACCTTCCGGTCTGGGTGACGCTGAAACTCGAGCAGAAACAGCTGCTGGTAATGGGCGAGATCGTCCTGAGCGATGTCGTCTTCAGCATGGGCAGGATAGAGCCATTGGATATTGGCAAATGCCACCTTGGATACCTCGCGCTCCGTGACGATGGCCCAGGGAATACCTTTTTCCTGCCAGTAGCGCCTTTCAAGCTCAAGCCTCTCGGTAACTTCAGGCTTCTGCAGGTCGGTACTGTACTTGGCCTGAATCGCGATGCTCGGGCGCTGAGGATCTTCGAAATCCACCAGAAAGTCGCTGGTCAGTACCTGCGGGGTGCCCTTGTAACGCCCGTGGGGCAAGCCAAGCTCCTCGGCGATGCGCACCGTATCTTCGACCCGCATCGGAAACTGTTCACGGATATCGGTGACATGGGGAGACCGATCCAAGGTCAGGAAGATGGCCAGTTCAAGATCGGATAGAAGATGGTGTAAACGCCGGGTCTTGCTGCCAGGCAGGCGGTGGGAGCGCCCCAGCGAGGACACGTCCCTAGTGTAGATGAACGGCTTGTAGTCTGATCCCTGGCCTTGGCCACGCCCGTCCTTGAGCCTTCTATCGATCTGGGCCTGGGTCAGCCCCTTGAATGTTCCAGACATGAGAAAGCCTGCACCCCCTGTGTCGATGACCTCAACATAGCAGATACAGGCTAAGGATGAAACTTTATTTGCAAGGATGATACTTTATTAAAACGGATGAAACTTTATTTGCATCCCACACCACCGGATGGTGGAGCCTGGAAGGATTATTCTACGGTAACGGACTTCGCCAGATTTCGCGGCTGGTCAACGTCGGTGCCTTTGATCAGCGCGACGTGGTAAGCCAGCAGTTGCAGCGGTACGGTGTAGAAGATCGGCGCAATCACTTCTTCCACATGCGGCATCTCGATGATGTGCATGTTGTCGCTGCTGGCGAAACCGGCATCTTTATCCGCAAAGACGTACAGTACACCACCACGGGCGCGCACCTCTTCGATGTTAGATTTCAGTTTTTCCAGCAGTTCGTTGTTCGGTGCCACCACGATAACCGGCATATCCGCGTCGATCAGCGCCAGCGGACCGTGTTTCAGCTCGCCTGCCGCGTAGGCTTCCGCGTGGATGTAGGAGATCTCTTTCAGCTTCAGCGCGCCTTCCAGCGCGATAGGGTACTGATCGCCACGACCCAGGAACAGAGCGTGGTGCTTATCAGAGAAATCTTCAGCCAGCGCCTCAATGCGTTTGTCCTGAGACAGCATCTGCTCGATACGGCTCGGCAGCGCCTGGAGACCGTGAACGATATCATGCTCAACGGAAGCATCTTCGCCTTTCAGACGCGCCAGCTTCGCCACCAGCATCAGCAGAACGGTCAGCTGCGTGGTGAACGCTTTGGTGGAGGCCACGCCGATTTCGGTGCCCGCTTTAGTCATCAGCGCCAGATCGGATTCACGCACCAGCGAGGAGCCCGGTACGTTACAGATGGCCAGCGAACCCAGGTAACCCAACTCTTTAGACAGACGCAGCGCCGCCAGGGTATCGGCCGTTTCGCCAGACTGGGAAAGAGTGATCATCAGGCTGTTACGGCGCACAGCGGATTTACGATAGCGGAACTCAGATGCGATTTCGACGTCACACGGCACGCCCGCCAGGGATTCAAACCAGTAGCGAGAGACCATACCGGAGTTGTAAGAGGTACCGCAGGCCACGATCTGAATGTGCTCGACTTTGCTCAGCATTTCGTTGGCATTGGCGCCCAGCTCGCTCAGATCCACTTCACCATGGCTGATGCGCCCGGTCAGAGTGTTTTTAATGGCGTTTGGCTGTTCGTAGATCTCTTTCTGCATGTAGTGACGGTAAGCGCCTTTGTCGCCCGCGTCGTATTGCAGGTTTGATTCGATTTCCTGGCGCTTAACCTGCTCGCCTTTCGTGTCGAATACGGTCACGCTGCGACGTGTCACCTCGGCAATGTCGCCCTCTTCCAGGAAGATAAAGCGACGGGTAACCGGCAGCAGCGCCAGCTGGTCGGAAGCGATAAAGTTTTCACCCATGCCCAGACCAATCACCATCGGGCTACCGGAACGCGCGGCCAGCAGCGTGGACGGGTCACGGGAATCCATGATCACCGTACCGTAAGCACCACGCAGCTGAGGGATAGCGCGCAGCACCGCATCACGCAGCGTACCGCCCTGTGCCAGCTCCCAGTGCACCAGGTGAGCAATTACTTCGGTGTCGGTTTCAGAGACGAAGGTATAGCCGCGCGCTTTCAGTTCTTCACGCAGCGGTTCGTGGTTTTCGATAATGCCGTTATGCACCACCACAATGTGTTCAGACACATGCGGGTGTGCGTTGCCTTCAGATGGCTCACCGTGAGTCGCCCAGCGGGTATGCGCAATACCGGTGCCACCGTGCAGCGGATGTTCCTCCGCCGCCTGGGCCAGCATCTGCACTTTACCGAGACGACGCAGACGGGTCATATGACCTTCTGCATCGACGACAGCCAGACCGGCTGAGTCATAACCACGGTATTCCAGACGACGTAAACCTTCGAGAAGGATTTCAGCAATATCACGCTGCGCAACTGCGCCAACAATTCCACACATAGTTAGATTTCCTGATTATGGCGTTATGCCATGCGTTGTCGCTGACCTGTATTTGCCCTTTCCGGGCACCCCGAGCCTTGTAGAGAGTGGGGTTATTTTTATGGGTACTGCTGGTGGGGGGAGGATTATGTTATCCCCTCACCCCGGCCCTCTCCCCAAAGGGGAGAGGATGAAAACCGCACCATTCAGTTCCCCTCTCCCCTTTGGGGAGAGGGTCAGGGTGAGGGGTGTATATTGTCGTTACTTTTTCTTCACCGGGCGTTTCCAGCCCTGCTTACTGACCTGCGGAACGCGGCTTAACACCAGCTCGTTCTCGGCCACATCGCGCGTAACGGTTGTCCCGGCGGCAATGGTCACGCCTTTGCCCACGGTAACAGGCGCCACCAGCTGGGTATCGGAACCTACAAACACGTCATCACCGATGATGGTTTTAAACTTATTGGCACCGTCATAGTTACAGGTAATCGTCCCTGCACCGATGTTTACGTTGTCGCCAATTTCCGCATCGCCCAGATAGGTCAGATGACCGGCTTTCGAGCCTTTACCGAGACGTGCTTTTTTCATTTCCACGAAGTTACCTACATGAGCGCCTTCCAGCAGCTCAGCGCCCGGGCGCAGACGCGCAAACGGGCCGATGGTACAGGCGGGATCCAGACGCGCATCTTCTACCACGCTGTACGGGCTGATTTCGCAGTCGTCACCGATCACGCTGTTTTTAATCACACAGCCGGTGCCGATTTTGACGCGGTTGCCCAGCGTGACGTTACCTTCCAGGATAACGTTAGTATCTATTTCAACGTCGCGCCCGTGGGTCAGCGTGCCACGCAGATCGAAACGCGCCGGATCGCGCAGCATAACGCCCGCCAGCAACAGTTTTTCTGCCTGCTCGGACTGGTAAATACGCTCCAGGCGTGACAGCTGTAGACGGTTGTTTACCCCGTCCGTTTCGCTGATACGCGCCGGATGAACGGCAGCAATCTCACGCCCTTCCTGGTACGCCATCGCAATGATGTCGGTGATGTAGTATTCACCCTGCGCGTTGTTATTATTGAGTTTGGACAGCCAGCGCTTCATATCCGCACCGTTCGCAATCAGGATGCCGGTGTTGATCTCCTGAATCTGACGCTGTTCGTCAGTGGCATCTTTATGCTCAACAATCCCGGTTACCTTGCCGTTTTCACGCGTAATGCGGCCATAGCCGGTTGGATCGTCCAGCACGACGGTTAACAACCCAATGCCACCCTGCGGTTTGGCTTCACGCAGGCGAGTGAGGGTTTCAACGGAGATCAGCGGGACGTCGCCGTAGAGCATCAGAATGTCTTCATCATCAGCGAAGAAGGGTGCAGCCTGCTGCATTGCATGACCCGTACCCAGCTGTTCTGCCTGTAGCACCCAGTTGAGATTGTCGTCACGCAGCGTTTTTTTCAGCAGATCGCCGCCATGTCCATAAACCAGATGCACCTGGCTGGCGCCTAATTCATTAGCTGCATCAATAACATGCTGCACCATTGGCTTTCCTGCCAGCGTGTGGAGCACTTTAGGCAGATCGGAATACATGCGGGTACCTTTGCCTGCAGCAAGGATCACCACGCTCATCGCACTGTTTAACATACGCATCCTGACGGTAGTTTGTGTGAGAAGTAAAAACGTTTGATGCTTAAAATTCTACATCTTTTTCATCATGAATTAAGGCCGAAAAAAAAAGCCAGCCTGGGATCCAGACTGGCTTTTGTGCTTTTCAAGCCGGTGTTACATCGCTTTTTTGGTCAACTCGATAACGCGCAGTTTCGCGATCGCTTTGGCCAGCTCCGCAGACGCCTGAGCGTAATCCACGTCACCATGAGAGCTGCTAATGTGCTCTTCAGCCTTACGCTTCGATTCCAGGGCTCGCGCTTCGTCGAGATCCTGGCCACGAATAGCGGTATCGGCCAGAACGGTCACACTGCCTGGCTGCACTTCAAGAATGCCGCCGGACAGATAGATAAACTCTTCATGACCGAACTGTTTAACGATGCGGATCATACCAGGCTTAATGGCGGTGAGCAGCGGTGCGTGACCCGGGAAAATACCCAGTTCACCTTCACTACCCGTTACCTGGATTTTCTCGACCAGACCAGAGAACATTTGTTGCTCTGCGCTGACGACGTCCAGGTGGTAAGTCATTGCCATATCACCCTCCGATTAAGGCGTTAAAGTTTTTTGGCTTTTTCCACGGCTTCTTCGATGGAACCAACCATGTAGAACGCCTGCTCTGGCAGGTGATCGTATTCGCCTTCCATGATGCCTTTAAAGCCACGGATGGTGTCTTTCAGGGAAACGTATTTACCTGGAGAACCGGTGAATACTTCCGCAACGAAGAACGGCTGGGACAGGAAGCGCTGGATCTTACGCGCACGTGCTACCACCAGTTTGTCTTCTTCAGACAGTTCATCCATACCCAGGATGGCGATGATGTCTTTCAGCTCCTGGTAACGTTGCAGCAGGGACTGTACGCCACGCGCGGTGTCGTAGTGTTCCTGGCCAACAACCAGTGGATCCAGCTGACGGCTGGTAGAGTCCAGCGGGTCAACGGCCGGGTAGATACCCAGAGACGCGATCTGACGGCTCAGTACCACGGTTGCATCTAAGTGAGCAAAGGTGGTGGCTGGAGATGGGTCAGTCAAGTCATCCGCAGGTACGTATACCGCCTGAACGGAGGTGATAGAACCAGTTTTGGTAGAGGTGATACGTTCCTGAAGAACACCCATCTCTTCCGCAAGCGTAGGCTGATAACCTACCGCTGAAGGCATACGACCCAGCAGTGCAGATACTTCAGTACCGGCCAGGGTGTAACGGTAGATGTTATCAACGAACAGCAGAACGTCACGGCCTTCGTCACGGAACTTCTCAGCCATCGTCAGGCCAGTCAGCGCAACGCGCAGACGGTTTCCTGGTGGCTCGTTCATCTGGCCGTAAACCAGGGATACTTTATCCAGAACGTTGGAGTCGGTCATTTCGTGGTAGAAGTCGTTACCCTCACGAGTACGTTCACCAACACCCGCAAACACGGAGTAACCGGAGTGCTCGATCGCGATGTTACGGATCAGCTCCATCATGTTTACGGTTTTACCTACACCCGCACCACCAAACAGACCAACTTTACCGCCCTTCGCGAACGGGCACATCAGGTCGATAACTTTGATGCCGGTTTCCAGCAGTTCCTGAGAGCTGGACAGCTCTTCGTAGGAAGGTGCCGCGCGGTGGATAGCCCAACGCTCTTCTTCACCGATGTCGCCTTTCATGTCGATTGGTTGACCCAATACGTTCATGATACGACCCAGTGTTGCTTTACCTACCGGGACTTCGATCGGGTGCTCAAGGTCTTTCACTTCCAGACCACGACGCAGACCGTCGGAAGAACCCATGGCGATGGTACGCACGATACCGCCGCCGAGCTGCTGCTGAACTTCCAGCACCAGGCTCTCGTTACCATTTTGTACCTCAAGCGCGTCGTACACGCGTGGTACGGCGTCCTGAGGGAACTCGACGTCCACCACGGCGCCGATTACCTGGACAATCTTTCCAGTAGCCATCTTGAATCCTCTACGTAATTCGTAAACCTGGTTAAACCGCGGCGGCCCCCGAGACGATCTCGGTGAGTTCCTGAGTAATGCTGGCCTGACGAGCTTTGTTGTAAACCAACTGCAGCTCTTTAATCAGGCTGCCGCCATTATCGGTCGCGGCTTTCATCGCCACCATTCGTGCGGCCTGCTCGCTGGCCAGGTTTTCTACAACGCCCTGATAAACCTGAGATTCAACGTAACGACGCAGCAGGGTATCCAGCAGCGGTTTCGGATCGGGTTCATACAGGTAATCCCAGGCTTTCTGTTTCAGCTCGTCATCTTCTGATGCCGGTAACGGCAGCATCTGAGTGAGCGTAGGCACCTGAGACATGGTGTTAATAAATTTGTTGCTGACAACGTACAGTCTGTCCAGACGGCCTTCATCGTAGGCCTGCAACATCACTTTAACCGGGCCGATCAGTTCGGACAGGGACGGGTTATCACCCATACCGGTCACCTGAGCGACAATGTTGCCGCCAACGGAGTTAAAGAAAGAGACGCCTTTAGAGCCAATCAGTGCCAGATCGCACTGAACGCCTTTATCGGACCAGCCTTTCATATCCGCCAGCAGTTTTTTGAACAGGTTAATGTTCAAGCCGCCACACAGACCACGGTCAGTCGACACCACCAGGTAGCCCACGCGCTTAACGTCGCGTTCTTCCAGGTAAGGGTGCTTATATTCCAGATTACCGTTTGCAAGGTGACCAATCACTTTGCGCATGGTCTCTGCATAAGGACGGCTGGCCGCCATGCGATCCTGCGATTTACGCATTTTGGAAGCGGCGACCATCTCCATCGCTTTAGTGATCTTTTGCGTGTTCTGGACGCTTGCGATCTTACTACGTATCTCTTTTGCGCCGGCCATGAGCTTCTCCTCAATGCCAGACGGCTTGTCCTGAGACAAGCCGCCGGACGATTACCAGGATTGGGTTGCTTTGAAGGAATCGAGGATAGCTTTCAGCTTGCCTTCGATTTCGTCGTTATAGCCACCGGTCTGGTTGATCTCTTGCATCAGCGGAGCGTGATCACGGTCGACGTAAGCCAGCAGAGCGGCTTCGAAGCTACCGATTTTCGCCAGTTCCACATCTTCGAGGTAACCGCGTTCAGCCGCGAACAGTACCAGGCCCTGCTGAGCAACAGACATTGGCGCGTACTGTTTCTGCTTCAGCAACTCGGTCACTTTCTGACCGTGGCTCAGCTGTTTACGGGTTGCTTCGTCCAGATCGGATGCGAACTGAGAGAACGCAGCCAGTTCACGATACTGTGCCAGCGCGGTACGGATACCACCGGACAGTTTCTTGATGATCTTGGTCTGAGCAGCACCACCCACACGGGATACGGAGATACCCGGGTTAACCGCCGGACGAATACCGGAGTTAAACAGGTTGGTTTCCAGGAAGATCTGACCATCGGTAATGGAGATTACGTTGGTCGGAACGAACGCAGAAACGTCACCCGCCTGGGTTTCAATGATCGGCAGAGCGGTCAGAGAACCTGTTTTACCCTTCACTTCACCTTTGGTGAAGTTCTCGACGTATTCCGCGTTAACGCGGGAAGCACGCTCCAGCAGACGAGAGTGGAGGTAGAATACGTCGCCCGGGAATGCTTCACGTCCTGGTGGACGACGGAGCAGCAGGGAAACCTGACGATAAGCAACAGCCTGTTTAGACAGGTCATCGTATACGATCAGCGCATCTTCACCGCGGTCACGGAAGTATTCGCCCATTGCGCAACCAGCGTATGGTGCCAGGTATTGCAGTGCAGCAGATTCAGACGCAGTTGCTACCACAACGATGGTGTTAGACAGTGCGCCGTGCTCTTCCAGTTTACGAACCACGTTGGAAATGGTGGACGCTTTCTGGCCGATAGCCACGTACACACATTTGATGCCGGAATCACGCTGGTTGATGATGGCGTCGATTGCCATCGCGGTTTTACCGGTCTGACGGTCACCGATGATCAGTTCACGCTGACCACGACCGATTGGGATCATGGCATCAACGGACTTATAACCCGTCTGCACTGGCTGATCAACGGACTGACGGTCGATAACGCCTGGTGCGATAACTTCGATTGGGGAGAAGCCATCGTGCTCAACCGGACCTTTACCGTCGATTGGCGCACCCAGGGTGTTAACAACGCGACCCAGCAGGCCACGGCCAACCGGCACTTCCAGAATACGGCCAGTACACTTAACCTTCATGCCTTCGGCAAGGTCAGCGTATGGACCCATCACAACGGCACCTACGGAGTCGCGCTCCAGGTTCAGTGCGATAGCGTAACGGTTACCCGGCAGGGAAATCATCTCACCCTGCATACAATCGGCCAGGCCGTGGATGCGGATAACACCGTCACTTACAGAAACAATAGTACCTTCGTTGTGAGCTTCACTCACAACACTGAACTGAGCAATGCGCTGCTTGATCAGTTCGCTGATTTCGGTGGAATTCAGTTGCATGCTCCAGTCCCCTTAAGACTGCAAGACGTCTGCAAGGCGCTCAAGACGGCCGCGTACGCTGCCATCAATGACCATATCACCCGAACGGATGATTACGCCTGCCATTACAGACTTATCGATTTTGCAATTCAGCTTAACTTTGCGTGACAGACGTTTTTCCATCGCGGCGGTGATTTTCGCAAGCTGTTCATCACTCAGTTCAGTCGCGGAAGTTACTTCAACTTCAGCGGTAGCTTCACTAAGGGCACGTAAGTGCTCAAACTGCTCGAGAACATCCGGGAGCACACGGAGACGACCATTTTCCGCCATCACCTTAATCAGGTTCTGGCCGTTGGCATCCAGTTGCTCTCCGCACACGGCGATAAACGACGCGGCGAGGGTTTCAGGCGCTAACGCACCAGAAAGCAACTCGGCCATTTGTTCGTTTTTCGTCACCTCAGCGGCAAACGCCAGCATATTCTGCCAGCGATCGACATTTTGGTGTTCGACAGCAAAGTCAAAAGCTGCTTTGGCGTAGGGGCGAGCTACCGTAACAAATTCAGACATCAGCCCCTCCCTCCTTACAGTTCAGCGACAAGTTTGTCCACGATGTCGCTGTTAGCAGCTTCATCCACGGAACGTTCGATGATCTTCTCGGCGCCAGCAACAGCCAGAATCGCAACCTGCTTACGCAGTTCTTCACGAGCACGTTTACGCTCAGCTTCAATTTCAGCCTGAGCCTGTGTCACGATCTTAGTACGTTCCTGTTCTGCTTCAGCTTTGGCTTCGTCCAGGATCTGAGAACGGCGTTTGTTAGCCTGTTCAATGATTACCTGAGCTTCAGCTTTCGCTTTTTTCAGCTGGTCTGTCGCGTTGGCCTGTGCAAGGTCCAAATCTTTCTTAGCGCGTTCTGCGGAAGCCAGACCGTCAGCAATTTCTTTCTGACGTTTTTCGATGGCAGCCATTAAAGGCGGCCATACATACTTCATGCAGAACCAGACAAAGAGAATAAACGCGATGGCCTGGCCGAGGATTGTTGCGTTCATGTTCACAGCACAATACCTCTTAAATTTCTGTGGCTTGGGGTTTTAAAACAACTACTACGCGACAGCAAACATCACGTACAGACCCAGACCTACAGCGATCATTGGGATTGCATCCACCAGACCCATAACGATAAAGAACTGAGTACGCAGCAGAGGAATCAGATCAGGTTGACGCGCTGCGCCTTCCAGGAATTTGCCCCCGAGGATGCCGATACCGATCGCAGCACCGATAGCCGCCAGACCCATCATCACAGCGGCAGCCATGTACAGCAGATCCATATTCAGGTTTTCCATGACAGTCTCCAGTTTGTTTCAATTAAAACGTAGTAGTGTTGGTAAAAAATCAGTGCTCTTCAGACGCCATCGACAGATAGACGATCGTCAGAACCATGAAGATAAAGGCTTGCAGCGTAATGATCAGGATGTGGAAAATGGCCCATGGCACATTCAGAATCCACTGTGACCACCACGGCAGAAGACCCGCGATCAGAATGAAAATCAGCTCACCCGCATACATGTTGCCGAACAGTCGCAGACCCAGTGAAACAGGTTTGGACAGCAGGCTAACGCCTTCCAGGATCAGGTTGACCGGAATAAACGCCCAGTGGTTGAACGGCTGCAAGGTAAGCTCTTTCACAAAGCCGCTTACGCCTTTCATTTTGATGCTGTAGAAAAGAATCAGGATAAATACGCCCAGCGCCATCGACAGGGTGATGTTCACGTCGGCAGACGGAACCACGCGCAGGGCAGGCAGACCGAAGACATGCTCGCCGATCCACGGCAGGAAATCGATAGGCAGAAGGTCCATCAGGTTCATCAGGAAGACCCAAACGAACACGGTCAGGGCCAGCGGAGCAATCAGCTTGCTCTTACCATGGTACATGTCTTTGACGCTGCCATGGACAAAGCCGATGATCATCTCGATGAACGTCTGGAATTTCCCTGGAACACCGCTGGTCGCTCGTTTAGCAACACCGCGGAACATGGCCAGGAACAGAAGACCCAAAACCACCGAGAAGAACATGGAGTCGATGTTGATCGTCCAGAAGGTGGCCGGGGGGTTATGTGGATCCACCAGCGAGAATGTACGCAGGTCCAGCTGAAGGTTATTCAGATGGTGACCTATGTAATCCTGCGGCGTCATATTTTCTGAAGCCATGATGCCTTTTACCCTTTGTTATTGATTACAGCTGGAGCCAGAACTTGTACCACCAGCACCAAAACCCACGTTGCTATCAGCGGCATGAATACCACTTTCAAAACCGCCAGCGCCATCACCAGTAGAGCAAAGGTCAGCAACACCTTACACACTTCGCCGAGAGCGAAGGACCAGGCCACGCGGCCTTTGGCGGGTGTATGCGCCTGATGACGCCAGGCAAAAATCATAAACAACACGTTTGGCAGAACCACCGCCAAACCTCCGCACGCGGCGGAGATGCCCCAGAAGGGGTCTTTGAGGCTAAACAGCAGTCCACTTGCTATCACAGCCAGAAACTGAATGAACAGAAGCTTACGAGCAACGTTTCTACTCAAGAGCGACACAGACATCACGTTTTTACTCCTGCTCCCTTCGAGGTATGCCGCGTGTCGTATAAAACGTCCTTTAAGGCTCAGAGTCAAGCATCAAAAAGCGGTCAAATTATACGGTGCGTACCCGTGATTTCAAACATTAAGTAGCGAAAAGGTGAATAAATGTTTAAATATTTTTCCCCAGTCCTATTTTTCAACTTTTGAACTCAGTGCCAACCTTCAGGCAAAACTGCAAACAGCGCGGAAACGTTGGTGATAAAGCGTGCACGAGATCACAAAATACACATTTGCGATAAAGTGGTATTTATCAAAGACGTAAAACGATTTATTTCATCCGATTGAAATTAAAGCAAAAAAATCGCAACTATTTTTAAAACAGAGCCGTATACAACAAAAACCTTTTATTGACATTCTTAATAAATATTTAACATTTCATTCTTGTTGCCTTTACCCACTTTTAGCAGGCTGATATTTTCATGGTTGACTATCTTCAGGGTGAACGAATCACTTCAGGTTAACCATAAGAAAATCCATGGTGACAACAAGGTTAAATTAACTACGGCCAAATCAGACTGGATGTGCTGCTTTTTAACACCATCAGAACAGCACAAATTCCACATTTTTTATTAATTTTTTAAAATGTGTTTGGCTTAATTATCACCAGATGACGCTCACCTTCGAGCTGAGGGATCTGGAGTTTTTCAATGGATTCCACTGCAAAACCGTCCGGAAGCTGCTCTATTTCGTCCCCCGGAAGTTGCCCTTTCAGCGCATAAAAACGGCCCTTATCCGCCGGCAGGTGTTTGCACCAGCTCACCATGTCATTGAGTGAGGCAAACGCGCGGCTGATAACGCCGTCAAACGGTGGCTCTGCCGGGAACTCCTCTACCCTGCTCTGCACGGGCGTGATGTTTTCCAGCTTCAGCTCATGCTGAACCTGTCGTAAAAAGCGTACGCGCTTGCCCAGACTGTCCAGCAGCGTGAAATGACTCTCCGGTCGAACAATAGACAACGGAACGCCCGGCAAGCCCGGACCGGTGCCCACGTCGATAAAACGTTCACCGGTAAGATACGGCGCCACAACGATGCTATCGAGAATATGGCGAATCAGCATCTCGTTGGGATCGCGTACGGAGGTGAGGTTGTACGCTTTATTCCATTTGTTCAGCATATCGACATAGGCCACCAGCTGATTTTTCTGGTGATCGGTGAGCGAAATACCTGCCTGTTCCAGCAGACGAGAGAGTTTATTGAGCACGGTGGATACCTGTTGAGAGTTTTTTTGCCCGGTGGCGCTGCCGCTTACCGGGCCTACGATTAAGTAGGGCGGGTAAGCGAAGCGCCACCCGCCAAAAGCAATGTCAATTACGCGCTGCGGCGCAGCATACCCTGCTTTTTCAGCCACACCAGCAGAATCGAAATCGCGGCAGGTGTGACACCGGAGATACGTGAGGCCTGGCCAATCGACACAGGTTTGTGATCGTTCAGCTTAGCGATCACTTCGTTGGAAAGCCCCGTCACCTGACGATAGTCCAGCATTTCCGGCAGCAGCGTATTTTCGTTGCGCTGCTGTTTTTCGATCTCATCCTGCTGACGCGCGATGTAACCTTCGTATTTCACCTGAATCTCGACCTGTTCAGCCGCTTCAGCGTCTTCAAGGCCCGGTGCGAACGCGGTCAGTTTGACCAGATTCTCGTAGGTGACTTCAGGACGGCGCAGCAGATCTTCACCACTGGCTTCGCGCGAAAGCGGCGCAGTTAAGTGAGCGTTCACTTCAGCAGCAGTTTCCGCCTGCGGATTCACCCAGGTGGTTTTCAGGCGCTGACGTTCCTGTTCGATACGCTCCAGCTTCTCGTTGAAGCGCGCCCAGCGTTCGTCATCCACCAGACCCAATTCGCGGCCCACCTCGGTCAGACGCAGATCGGCATTGTCTTCGCGCAGCATCAGGCGATATTCCGCACGAGAAGTAAACATGCGGTACGGTTCTTTGGTCCCCAGCGTGCAGAGATCGTCGACCAGAACACCCAGGTAAGCCTGAGAACGCGCCGGTGCCCAGCCCTCTTTCTCGGCAGAGAAGCGAGCGGCGTTCAGACCGGCCAGCAGCCCTTGTGCGGCAGCTTCTTCGTACCCGGTGGTGCCGTTAATCTGGCCTGCGAAGAACAGACCCTGGATGAATTTGCTTTCCAGCGTCGGCTTCAGGTCACGCGGATCGAAGAAATCGTACTCAATAGCGTAGCCAGGACGAACGATCTTCGCGTTTTCCATCCCCTGCATTGAACGCACAATCTGCATCTGCACGTCGAACGGCAGGCTGGTGGAGATGCCGTTCGGGTAAATTTCGTTCGAGGTCAGCCCTTCAGGTTCGAGGAAGATCTGATGCTGGTTACGATCGGCAAAGCGCATCACTTTATCTTCGATCGACGGGCAATAACGTGGGCCGATCCCTTCGATCACGCCGGCGTACATTGGGCTGCGATCGAGGTTGCTGCGGATCACGTCATGGGTTTTTTCATTGGTGTGCGTGATGTAGCACGGCACCTGCTGCGGATGTTGCGCCGCATTGCCCATGAACGAGAACACCGGCATCGGGTTATCACCGTGCTGCTGTGCCAGTACGCTGAAATCAATGGTACGCGCATCAATTCGCGGCGGCGTACCGGTTTTCAGGCGGCTTATGCGCAGCGGCAGCTCACGCAGACGACGAGACAGCGGAATCGACGGCGGATCGCCCGCACGGCCACCGCTGTAGTTGTCCAGACCAATATGGATTTTACCGTCCAGGAATGTCCCGACCGTCAGCACCACCGCTTTTGCGCGGAACTTGAGACCCATCTGGGTCACGGCGCCAACAACACGATCGTTTTCCACGATAAGATCTTCTACAGCCTGCTGGAAGATCATCAGGTTCGGTTGGTTTTCCAGCGCGGTGCGCACAGCCTGACGGTAAAGCACGCGGTCTGCCTGTGCACGGGTGGCGCGAACAGCCGGACCTTTACTCGCGTTTAGTATCCTAAATTGAATGCCCGCATGATCGATCGCTTTCGCCATCAGGCCGCCAAGTGCATCCACTTCTTTTACCAGGTGTCCTTTCCCAATGCCGCCAATCGCCGGATTACAGGACATTTGTCCCAGCGTGTCGATATTGTGTGTCAAAAGCAGGGTCTGCTGACCCATTCGCGCTGCGGCCATTGCGGCCTCAGTGCCTGCGTGACCCCCGCCAATGATGATGACGTCAAAAGGATCCTGATAAAACATGGTGGTCTGCCTCGCGTAAAGCGGTATGAAAATGGATTGAAGCCCGGGCCGTGGATTCTACTCAACTTTAGTCTTTCGAGAAAGCATTGGGATCCTGGGCTATTAAAAAGAAGATCTTTTTATTTAGAGATCTGTTCTATTGTGATCTCTTATTAGGATCGCAGACCTTTGTGGATAAGTCCGATCCCATAAATAAGATCATGCAGTTAGGAAGGATCGTTTGCTGTGAATGATCGGTGACCCTGGACCGTATAAGCTGGGATCAGATCGCCACTTTATACACAGGTCAAAAACTAAACTAACGTTGTTCTTTGGATAACTACGGGTTAATACGAGCTTTTAACCAGAGTTATCCACATCTGATCGCACGATCTTTAATCGTTTTTGAGTAAATTTTTCCATTCCGCGAGCCAGATCTCGGCTGGATCTTCGGGAATATCATGATCGAGGATGTTGATCTTCAGTGTTTCACCCAGCTGTTTTGCTCCGCAGGCGGTCACCGCAGCTTCTACTTTCTCTATGGCGCCACAGAAAGTGTCATATTCACGGCTGCCGATCCCTACAGCGCCAAACCGGACGTTTGCCAGATCGGGCTGTTGTTCCAGCAGTTCGTCATATAAAGGTTGCAGGTTATCCGGCAGATCGCCCGCGCCGTGCGTGGAGGTGATCAGCAGCCAGACCCCGTCAGTCGGGAGATCTTCCAGCAGCGGTCCGTGCAGCGTTTGTGTAGAAAAGCCCGCGTCTTCCAGCTTCTCAGCCAGATGTTCCGCTACATATTCCGCACCGCCCAGGGTGCTGCCGCTGATAAGAGTAATGTCCGCCATTGATCGCTCGCTCAGATAAAGAGGCGGCCATTGTACGCTGTGAACGAGCTGGGATCTACCTGTGGAAAATGTGGGAATGAAATTGCCCGATCACGGGCGGATAGTACGCATGATCGGGTTTTGCAGAGAGATCAGGGTTTCGGTGGACTGAATTTCATCGATTGTTTGGATCTTGTTGATAAGTACCTGCTGGAGAGCGTCTATGGATCGGCACATGACCTTTATAAAGATGCTGTAGTGCCCGGTGGTGTAGTACGCCTCAGTGACTTCATCCAGCGCGTTCAGCTTCTCCAGCGCGGAGGGGTAATCTTTGGCGCTTTTCAGAATAATGCCAATGAAGCAGCAGACGTCGTAGCCGAGTTGCTTCGGGCTGACATCAATGCGTGCGCCGGTGATGATCCCGGCCTGCTTCATTTTCTCTACGCGAACGTGAATGGTCCCCGGGCTGACGCCAAATTGTTTCGCCAGTTCGGCATACGCGGTGCGTGCGTTGGCCATGAGCGCTTCCAGAATGCCGCGGTCCAGATTGTCGATCTGATAATTTTCCATAGGTTTTTCTTATGAAGATTAATGATTCCTTCTATTCTAGCGTCTTATTTTAACGAATCAAAAGTGAAGGTGGCTTTTTGTTGATGGGTTATTGAATTAAGCGCCTGTTCTGTTGCTTAATCAGTATCAACAGGACGCAGGAGGATAAATAATGAAAACCGCTTACATCGCAAAACAACGCCAGATCAGTTTCGTTAAATCCCATTTTTCTCGCCAGCTGGAAGAGAAGCTTGGCCTTATTGAAGTGCAGGCGCCGATTCTGAGCCGCGTGGGTGACGGGACGCAGGATAACTTGTCTGGTTGCGAAAAAGCGGTACAGGTAAAAGTGAAAACACTGCCAGACGCCCAGTTCGAAGTGGTTCATTCCCTGGCGAAGTGGAAGCGTCAAACCCTGGGACAACATGACTTCAGCGCGGGCGAAGGGCTTTACACGCATATGAAAGCCCTTCGCCCCGATGAAGACCGCCTCTCCCCCATTCACTCTGTCTACGTTGACCAGTGGGACTGGGAGCGCGTAATGGGTGACGGCGAGCGTCACGTCGGTACGCTGAAATCTACCGTTGAGGCGATCTACGCCGGGATCAAAGCGACCGAAGCGGCCGTGAGCAAAGAGTTTGGTCTGGCACCGTTCCTGCCGGAAACGATCCACTTTGTTCACAGTCAGGAGTTGCTGAGCCGTTTCCCGGATCTGGATGCCAAAGGCCGTGAACGCGCGATCGCCAAAGAGCTGGGCGCGGTATTCCTAATCGGCATTGGCGGGAAATTGTCTGATGGTAAACGTCACGACGTCCGTGCGCCGGATTACGATGACTGGAGCACCGTGGGCGAGAGCGAATATGCCGGTCTGAACGGCGATATTCTGGTCTGGAACCCGGTTCTGGAAGATGCGTTTGAACTCTCTTCGATGGGGATCCGCGTGGATGCTGAAGCACTGAAGCGTCAGCTGGCCGTGACCGGTGATGAAGATCGTCTGCAACTGGAATGGCACCAGGCGCTGCTGCGCGGTGAAATGCCGCAGACCATCGGCGGTGGTATTGGCCAGTCTCGTCTGACCATGCTGCTGTTGCAACTGTCCCATATCGGTCAGGTACAGTGTGGGGTCTGGCCGCAGCAGGTACGTGAGAGCGTCGGTTCTCTTCTTTAATTAACGTCGCCAGCGTCTGAGCAGGCGGCTACGCAACCCGGTATCAAAGCGCCAGATGTGATCGAAGATGCGCATGATGCCGGGTTTTCCATGTGCAGACATCGCCACGGCATGGAAGCGGTGCTGATGCACGCGCTGCATCTCCTTCACTTTATTCACGACGTCGTCCGGCAGCCGCTGGGCAATAAAATCGGAAATCACCACCGCATCCGCGTCGTACCAGTCTCCGCCCTGCATGCGCTCAATGATGCTGCGAAAACAGCTGGCCAGATCGGTGCCGCCGCGAAAGCGCTGGCTTAAAAAGCGGATCGCCTGCTCCAGCCCCTGTGGGCTGGTCAGTTCATACCCCACCACTTCGCTGGAAAATAACATGATGTAGCAGCGACGACGATCGGCGAGCGCCACGCGCATCAGAGCCAGGCAGAACGCTTTTGCACACTGCTCGTTAAATCCCCCCATCGATCCGGACGTATCTACGCAAACAATGAATGGACCGCGCGGTTGCTCATCAAAGTCCTGATGCACCACCGGGCGCTGGCTGATTTTTTCGCGCCAGGCTTCGCCATGCAACCGATAGGTAAGAAGCTGTTTTTCCACCAGACGGCGATAAAACTCATACTCCAGTTCGGTCATTCCCAGCGTGCTGAGTTCCGTAGGCAACAGGCGCAGGATATCATCGCTTTGCTGTAAGCCGTCCACCTGCTCCGGTACGGTGGACGGCTCGCGTACCAGCGTACGAAAGGTTTCCATCGGCGCATCTTTCTTTGGAACTGACCTGGCCTCCCGGGAACGACCAAGCTGTTCAGCAAGCTTCATCAGCTCCGGCTGTTGTGCCAGAAAGTCGCCGTACTTCACGATCAACTGATAATCGCCACGTTTTAACTGACCGGCACTCATATCCCAGAGTCGACCGGCGGCGTTTTCATTCTCCACCAGCACCTGTTCTAGCTGGCCGCTTAACGTCATCCGCTCCTGAACTTCGCTTAACAGCTGTTCGCGCTCTTCGTCCAGCAACTGCTGGTTGAGAGAGGTGGCCTGAACGACAAGACTGAGCCGCCAGCGCTGTAAAAACAGCGTATGCAGGGCGGGAGTAAAGCTGGGGTTGTCCGTGACCAGCGCTCTGGCCTGGCTGGCAAACGGGGAGTGAACGTTATCTAGCAGCGTCAGGGTTTGCTGTAGCTGGGCAATAAACTGCGGCGTTGAAAGCCGCTGGCACTGCTGGTAACCAGCCACTTCCTCTGTCAGTTCCGGCGGGACTTCCGTCTCCTTAAACCGCTGGCGCAGGTTATCGCGCCAGCGGGGAAGATCGTCCGTCATTGCTTTTCTGAGCTTCGGAAATTTTTCAAAGAAGGCCGCCAGCTGCGGTGAAGCGAGCAGGGTAATGACGACCTCTTCGATCAACCCTTCCTCGCTAACCGCCAGCATGACGTTAAGCGTGTCCAGCGTTAGCATTGACGCGCCTGTTTAATCTGCGCGCTGACATCCTGCAAGCTGGCTTCAATGCGACCTAACCAGTCGCTATGGATAAAGAGGCATTTCTGCTGCTCGCTGAAGCGCGTGTGCTGCTGATGCCATTCGTTATCCAGCGCTTCGAGCTGCTGTTTGATCTCCTCCGGAAGACTGTCAGAGGCCGTGCCCGGCAGCGCCAGGCGCGATCCCTGAAGGCTGACGTCGCGGATCACAAGGTGCTGGCTGCTGTCGACTTCCATCGACAGCGGCTGTGCAAAGCCGATACCGTTGAGTTTACCGCGGATCTCGCCGCCCTTATCCAGCCACTGAACCAGCGCAACGCGTTCGATCGTCACGTGCACCACCTGCATATCATGAAGCTTTAGCGGCTGCTGAAGAAGAAGCGTGAGCGAGGCGTCAGTCAGCTCGGCTGGCAGTTCATAGTGCGGTTTACGGGCAAACATCCCGCCAAGACGGTTCACCTTCAGCGCGGTTTTGTCACTTTGCTGCTGCTGAAGCTGAAGACGACGTTGGGCAATCGCCCCCAGTTGATTAAGCATGGATTGCTGACCCCACGCGTGCCCGGTCATCAAAACGTCCAGCTGCTGCTGCATCAGATTCATCCCTTCTGCGTCGTGCCACAGACAGTCTTTCAGCAGGATCAGATCGATGGGGGCGACAGCATCGCGGCCGCTGAACAGGGCGCTTGCCTGAAGCAGACGAATGGCTTTTTTCCAGCGACGGTCGGAGACGTACGGCGCGGAGGGCAATAAATCAAGCTGCTGGCGCAGCATGAAGATCAGCTCAAAGACGGCATCGGGCAGCTTAATTTTGCCTATCTCTTCCTGCCACTGGTCATACTCTTCGTCCGTGACCTGTAATGATGGTGCCACCGGATTTTCGTTTTCGTCCTGCTGGCTTACCAGCATTGAGCGGAAGTTCGATTTGTCCTGGACTTTATCCAGCCACAGGCGGATCAGCATGCGGTCATACAGCGCTTCCAGGCTGCTGTCGGCTTCGGGAAGTTCGTTAGACGCGGCCACCAGCAACCGCATGGGGATCTTCTCTTCGCTCGCGCCGTTGCGGAAGCGGCGTTCGTTGATTGCCGTCAGCAGGGTATTCAGAATGGCCGGGCCGGCTTTCCAGATCTCATCAAGAAAGACGATTTCCGCTTCCGGGAGATAGCCCGCCGTCAGACGTTCATAGCGTCCCTCATCTTTTAACGCCTGAATGGAGAGCGGGCCGAAAACTTCTTCCGGCGTGGAGAAACGCGTCATCAAATACTCGAATGCGCGAGCGTTCTGGAAAGCGAATTTGAGGCGGCGTGCGATCAGACTTTTGGCAATGCCCGGCGGACCCAGCAGAAACACGCTTTCCCCGCTCAGCGCCGCCAGTAAACAGAGGCGAATGGCGTGGCTACGCTCGTATAGGCCTTTCTCCAGCGCACTGCTGAGGCGGGAAATTCTTTCTGCTAATAAATGTGAGTGAGCCATAATAGTTTTGCATCCTTTCGCCGTCGTGGCGGCTAATTGAAGCGAGTATAGACGTTTCGGTCTGGCCTGGTAATAGGCTGAAGTGCGGCGCTATTTTCTTTGCGCTACATTAATGCGGCTGCATTTAGGGGTACGATTTTGCATTGAATCGTGCATACTGTGCGCTTTTTGTGGGCCAAGGGACTAAGCACACATTTGTTATTCAAACGAAAAGACTAGTCTATGAGCACTGATAATAAGCAATCATTACCCGCAGTAACGCTTGCAGCGATCGGGGTTGTCTACGGTGATATCGGCACCAGCCCGCTTTATACGCTTCGTGAATGTTTGTCCGGTCAGTTTGGTTTTGGTGTAGAGCGTGACGCCGTATTTGGTTTCCTCTCGCTCATCTTCTGGCTGCTGATCCTGGTGGTCTCCCTTAAGTATCTCTCTTTCGTTATGCGGGCTGATAACGCGGGCGAGGGCGGTATTCTGACCCTGATGTCCCTTGCTGGGCGCAATACGTCTGCAAGAATGACCTCCGTGCTGGTCATCATTGGCCTGATTGGCGGCAGCTTCTTCTATGGGGAAGTCGTGATTACGCCAGCGATTTCGGTGATGTCGGCCATAGAGGGGCTGGAGATTGTCGCGCCTCAGCTTGATACGTGGGTGGTGCCACTCGCTATTATCGTGCTGACGTTGCTGTTTGCTATACAAAAACACGGTACCGGGCTGGTGGGTAAGCTGTTCGCGCCTATTATGCTGGCCTGGTTCCTGATCCTGGCGGCGCTGGGCTTACGCAGTATTATTGCCAACCCGGATGTCCTGCACGCGCTGAACCCAATGTGGGCGGTGCATTTCTTCCTGGAATATAAAGTGGTGTCGTTTGTGGCGCTGGGCGCGGTAGTGCTTTCCATTACCGGTGTTGAAGCGCTGTATGCAGATATGGGCCACTTCGGGAAACTCCCAATTCGCGTCGCCTGGTTTAGCGTTGTTCTGCCTTCACTGGTGCTGAATTACTTCGGCCAGGGCGCGCTGCTGCTTGCCCATCCTGAAGCGATTAAAAACCCGTTCTTCCTGCTGGCGCCGGACTGGGCGCTGGTTCCGATGCTGATCCTGGCGACGCTGGCGACGGTCATTGCCTCTCAGGCTGTTATTTCCGGCGTATTCTCCCTGACGCGTCAGGCCGTGCGTCTGGGGTATCTCTCGCCGATGCGCATTATCCATACCTCTGAGATGGAGTCAGGCCAGATCTACATTCCGTTCGTCAACTGGCTGCTCTATTTCGCGGTGGTGATTGTTATCGTCAGCTTCGAGCACTCCAGTAACCTGGCGGCGGCGTACGGTATCGCGGTGACCGGAACGATGGTGTTGACCTCTATTCTCTCTACCACCGTGGCGTACCGTAACTGGCACTGGAATAAGTTCCTCGTGGGGCTGATCCTGGTTGGTTTCCTCTGCATCGACGTGCCGCTGTTCTCTGCGAACCTCGACAAGATTGTCTCCGGTGGCTGGCTGCCGCTGACGCTGGGTCTGGTGATGTTCATCGTGATGACGACGTGGAAGAGCGAACGTTTCCGCCTGCTGCGACGTATGCATGAGCACGGTAATTCTCTGGAGGCGATGATCGCCTCGCTGGAGAAATCCCCGCCGGTGCGTGTGCCGGGTACGGCGGTGTATATGTCTCGTGCGCTGAACGTGATCCCGTTTGCACTGATGCATAATCTTAAGCACAACAAAGTGCTGCACGAGCGCGTGATCCTGCTGACGCTGCGCACCGAAGATGCGCCGTATGTACACAACGTGCGCCGCGTACAGATTGAGCAGCTGTCGCCGACCTTCTGGCGCGTGGTGGCAAGCTATGGCTGGCGCGAAACGCCGAACGTGGAAGAGGTATTCCACCGCTGCGGTCTGGAAGGGTTGAGTTGCCGCATGATGGAGACATCGTTCTTTATGTCCCACGAGTCGCTGATCATCGGCAAGCGTCCATGGTATCTGCGCCTGCGCGGCAAGCTGTATCTCATCCTGCAACGTAACGCCCTGCGTGCGCCTGACCAGTTTGAGATCCCGCCCAATCGCGTGATTGAGCTGGGGACGCAGGTCGAGATTTAATTCTCAGTGCGGCCTGATGCCCTCACCCTGCCCCTCTCCCACAGGGCTGAGGGATCCCCAGTAATTTTTTTATGCAGAAGCAATAAAGTTGCTTTCTA
>OKPG01000066.1_pt1 | contig 23262 bp, 21 predicted proteins | sample 1612331 | NCBI WGS metagenome assembly OKPG01 (sample SAMN04436790, study PRJEB24849) | human gut metagenome | biome: human gut; feature: NICU; material: stool | host: Homo sapiens | place: USA: Saint Louis, MO | collected 2011-04-21
GCTGGCGGTGGAACTGGCCGATCGCCGCAGGCAATATGCCCAGCGCAGCCGTTGGCAGTGCGCCCACGCGCACGATGTCGCTGGCCTGCTCTTCTTTACGGTTTAAGGCCTGACCGGCGGTATTGAGGGCATCAAGAACTTTAACGGCATGCGTCAGGAACTGTTCGCCTACGAGCGTAAGCTGAGCGCCCAGACGGCCGCGGTCGAACAGACGGGTTCCGGTAAGCTGTTCCAGTTCGTTCAGCGTTTTGGATAGTGCAGGCTGACTAAGGTTAAGGGTTTCAGCCGCTCGCCCCAGCGTTCCCTGTTGAGCGACGGCCACAAATGTATGCAAATGGCGCAAGCGTATGCGCTGACTGAACAGACCATTTTTTTCCATAGGCGATGTTAAAAACAGAGCGACGCGGGTGACAAGTTAAGTTGTTTGAATTTGATAACCTGATAGCAAAATATTTTTAACATTTGATCTGTTTGAGTTACAACTGTTTTTCGAAAACGCCCATGCTTTGACCACTCGTCTGCCTGGATCACAATTTGTAAATTCTTCCCAACGAAAAGAACGGGCTTCTCTACACTCCAGGTAGTATTCACTGGAGGCATGACATCATGGCGAACACCATCACGGCTGATGATATTCGGGAACACTTTTCGCAGGCTATGTCGGCGATGTACCAGCAGGAAGTTCCGCAGTACGGCACCTTGCTGGAACTGGTGGCGGACGTTAACCTGGCGGTTCTGGAAAATAACCCACTTTTACATGAACAACTTGCAAATGCAGACGAACTGGCGCGCCTGAATGTTGAACGTCACGGTGCGATCCGCGTTGGCACCGCGCAGGAGCTTTCCACCCTGTGCCGGATCTTCGCCATCATGGGCATGTACCCGGTCAGCTACTACGATCTCTCCCAGGCGGGCGTCCCCGTCCACTCGACGGCGTTTCGTCCGACTGACGATGCGGCGCTCTGCCGTAATCCGTTTCGCATTTTTACCTCGCTGCTGCGCCTGGAGCTGATTGAAAACGTTGCGCTGCGCGAAAGGGCGGCAGAGATCCTCTCCCGGCGCAACATCTTTACGCCGCGCTGCCTGGACCTGATCGACCTGCATGATGTACAGGGACACTTTACCGAGGCACAGGCGCGCGAATTTGTGCAGGAAGCCTTAGAAACCTTCCGCTGGCATCGCCATGCGACGGTCGATCAGGAAACCTATCTGGCGCTTAGCAACGAACATCGCCTGATAGCCGACGTGGTCTGTTTCCCGGGGTGCCATATCAACCATCTCACGCCGCGCACGCTGGATATCGACCGGGTACAGGAACTGATGCCGAAGTACGGCATTGAGCCGAAAATCCTGATTGAAGGCCCGCCGCGCCGCGAGGTGCCGATCCTCCTGCGCCAGACCAGCTTTAAGGCGCTGGAAGAGGCGGTGCTTTTCGCGGGAGAACACAAGGGTACGCATACCGCGCGTTTCGGTGAGATTGAGCAGCGGGGCGTGGCCCTTACGCCGAAAGGACGCGAGCTGTACGACCGTCTGTTAAATCAGGCCGGGACCGGCAAAGACAACCTGACCCATCAGCTTCACCTGCGCGAGATCTTCAGCACCTTCCCGGACAGCGAAATGTTCCTGCGCCGTCAGGGGCTGGCTTATTTCCGCTACCGTCTGACTCCGACAGGTGAGGCGCATCGCCACGCGTTTCGTCCCGGCGACGATCCGCAGCCGCTGATCGAACGCGGCTGGGTTGTGGCGCAGCCGATCACCTATGAGGATTTTCTGCCCGTCAGCGCGGCGGGGATTTTCCAGTCGAATCTTGGCAATGAAACGCAGGCGCGCAGCCACGGCAATGCCAGCCGCAATGCCTTCGAAGCCGCGCTCGGCTGTGCGGTGTACGACGAGTTTACGCTTTACGAGGAGGCGGAAGCGCGCAGCAAACAGCGTTGCGGTTTGCTCTGAAACCGTTACTCTGCAGGGGTGTGATGGAAAAAGAAGGTTGGTATGGAAAATCCCTCCGCCCCTGTGGTTGAAACGCGCCAGGGCGCACTAATTGGTTCTACTGAAGGTGATACCCATGTGTGGTGTGGCATTCCTTATGCGGCACCGCCGGTTGGCCCGTGGCGCTGGCGCTCCCCACGCCCCCCTGCACGCTGGGATGGCGTGCGTCCGGCGACGGCGTTCTCCGCCTCCAGCTGGCAGAGCAGCGAAAGCTGTCAGGAGTTGGGCGGCGGCGATCCTGGCCAGTTCTCTGAAGACTGCCTGTACCTTAACGTCTGGTCGCCAGTCGTACGCGCCGATCCGCTTCCGGTGATGGTCTGGCTGCACGGCGGAGGATTTACCCTCGGCGCTGGCGGTCTGCCTCCGTATAACGGCAGGGCGCTGGCGAAGCGCGGCACGGTGGTGGTGACAATTAATTACCGTCTCGGACACCTCGGCTTTTTTGCCCATCCGGCGCTGGAAGGGGAAGAAGAACGCGTGGTGCATAACTTTGCGCTGCTCGATCAGATCCAGGCCCTGGAATGGGTGCGCGATAACATTGCCGCGTTCGGCGGCGATCCTGAGAACATCACCGTATTTGGCGAGTCGGCCGGTGCGCGCAGCGTGCTGTCGCTGATGGCTTCTCCGCTTGCGGGAGGACTGTTCCATAAAGCCATTGTGCAAAGCGGGTACACGCTGCCCGACACCCCGCGGGAGCAGGCCATGCATAAAGGCGAAGCGATTGCTGCCCATTTTGGCCTGCAAAATGCCACCGCGGAACAGCTTCGCGCGATCCCGCCTGAGGCGTTCTGGCCGTTGATCTCGCCGCTGAATATCGCCCCTGCGCCCATCGTGGGTGACTGCGTTTTGCCTGAGGCCATGCTCGATGTCTTTTTCGCTGCCCGTCAGCATTCAGTACCGGTGATGATTGGGTCAAACAGCGACGAAGCCAGCGTGATGTCGGTGTTCGGGGTCGATCTTGCCGGGCAGATCCAGAAGCTCCGTCGCGAGCGGCGCTTTGGCCTGGGGCTGATCAAGCTGCTTTATCCGGGCGTGAAGGGCGATGAGGAACTCGGCAGGCAGGTTTGCCGCGACATGGCCTTTACCACCATGGGATACGTGGTGATGCAGGCGCAGCAGCGGGCAGGCGGCCTGTGCTGGCGATACTGGTTTGATTATGTGGCCGAAGCGGAGCACGCGACGTATACCAACGGCGCCTGGCACGGTAACGAAGTGCCCTACGTGTTCGATACCCTTGGGCAGGTGGAACCCTCGCGGCAGTATGTAAACGAACGCGATCTGGCCTTCGCCGCTCAGGTGGCGGACTACTGGGTGAGCTTCGCCCGGGATGCGGGAGCACGCGATAGCCTGGTGGGGCCAACACGTTGGCCCGCCTGCCGGAAAGGGCGGGACGTGTTGTTAGGCATCGGTGTGAATAAACATGCAGGTTTTAGGCTTGAAAACCGTTTTATGCGTGCCCGTATGAGCCTCTTCAAACGGGTAATGAAACACCACGTCAGCCTCGACTGAGCAGACAGGCACGAAACGCATCCAGCCCGTTCTCCGGGTCGGGTGCGTCGCGTAACACCAGCCGGTAGCTCGCCCCCGTCTTTATGCTCGTATCATAAGGCCGCATCAGCCGTCCGGCGTGCACGTCCTCCTCCACCAGCGTTTCATCCGCAATGGCGATGCCCAGCCCCTGAATGGCGGCGGTAATGGCCAGATCCATGGTTTCAAAGTGTTGATTTTTGAGCATTGCTGGCGCCGGACGCGGCTGTTTCGCCAGCCACAGCGTCCAGTCCGTTTTGTCCCGCGTGGGGTGAAGGAAGGTGAGTGTTTCCAGCGCAGAACCGGCCCGCAGCGGGCTCATCACCGGGGTTAAGGCCTCTTCGAACAGCAGATCGCCGGCGCTCATGTGCGTTCCAAACACAATCGCCGCGTCATAGGATTCGGTTTTGAAATTGACGTTGTGATCGGTGGTAGTGGTCAGCGCAATCTGAAGTTCCGGCTGTTCGCGCTCGACCTGTAACAGACGCGGTACCAGCCAGCGCATCGCGCAGGTAGGCGCTTTCAGTCGAATTACGGTCTGGTGCGTCCGCGCCTGTTCAGCAACGTTAAGCAGGTGCTCAAACGCAGATTGCAGTTCCGGCAGCAGGGCGCTTCCCTGTGAAGAAAGACGCAGGCCGCGAGCATGGCGTTCGAACAGCGGGAAGCCGAACCAGCTTTCCAGCGAGGCAATTTTGCGGCTTACCGCCCCCTGCGTCAGACAAAGCTCCTTCGCGGCATGGGTAAGATTCAGGTGACGCGCGGTCACGATAAACGTCTCTACGGCATTAAGCGGAAATGAACGACGCGACATATCTCACCTTAGCTATGCGTTTTTGTCATGGCTATTATGACAACAATTCGATTGTCCCGGCAATCAAGTTATTGTTTGAATAGTTATGCATTCACCACGAGAAGGGACAGAGGATGACTTTGAAAACGCCGGTGCAGACCCGCTCCAAATTGCCCGATGTAGGAACCACCATTTTTACCGTTATCGGCCAGCTTTCAGCCCGGCATAACGCCATCAACCTTTCTCAGGGTGCGCCGAATTTTTCCTGCGACCCAAAACTTATCTCCGGCGTCACTCGCGCCATGGAGTCAGGGCATAACCAGTATGCCTCCATGACCGGGCTGCAACCGCTCAGAGAGCGCATTGCGGACAAAATTGCCACGCTCTATGGCACCCGCTATGACCCGGCGAGTGAGGTACTGGTGACCGCCAGCGCGAGCGAAGGGCTTTACTCAGCCATCAGCGGGCTGGTTCATCCTGGCGATGAGGTGATCTATTTCGAGCCCTCCTTTGACAGCTATGCGCCGATTGTCCGTCTGCAGGGGGCGACGCCGATCGCTATTAAGCTGACGGTACCGGATTTTGCCGTGAACTGGGATGAAGTACGCGCGGCTATTACCCCACGCACGCGTATGATCATCGTCAATACGCCGCACAACCCGAGCGGACAGGTGTTTTCAGCCGCCGATCTGCACCAGCTGGCAGTGCTGACGCGCCACACCGACATCATCATTTTGTCTGACGAAGTGTACGAGCACGTCGTTTTTGATGGCGAACCGCATCACGGGATGGCGACGCACCCGCAACTGGCGGAGCGCAGCGTGATTATTTCTTCTTTCGGAAAAACCTATCACGTCACCGGCTGGCGCGTGGGTTATTGTGTGGCGCCCGCGGAGCTGATGGATGAAATATGTAAGGTCCATCAATTTTTAATGTTCTCGGCCGATACGCCGATGCAGTACGCGTTTGCCGAACACATGACCGATCCGCAAACCTGGCTGTCGCTGGCGGCGTTTTATCAGCGCAAGCGCGATCTGCTGCAAAGTTTGCTCGCCGACTCACCGTTCAGGCTGCTTCCGAGTGCCGGTTCGTTTTTCCTGCTTGCGGATTACAGCGGCTTTAGCGACGAGCGCGACAGCGAGTTGGTGAAAAGGCTGATTGTCGAGTACGGGGTTGCCACCATTCCGCTGTCAGCGTTTTATGCCGATGGCACGGACAATAAACTGATCCGTCTCTCTTTTGCGAAAGATGAGGCGACGTTACGGGCAGGTGCCCAGGCCCTTTGTCAGGTTACACCACGTTAAGGAATTTGAGATGAAATTACGCGCGTTAGTTGTCGGCATAGGACTGCTGTGTTCATTCTCGTCGTTTGCTGCTACCGAGTTGCGATACGGGCTGGAAGCGGAATATCCGCCGTTTGAAAGCCGCAATGCCTCAGGGGAGCTGGAAGGATTTGACGTAGAACTGGGAAATGCCATCTGTAAAGCCGCTGCGCTGAAGTGCAGCTGGGTAGAAACCTCGTTTGATGCGTTGATTCCCGGTCTGCTGGCGAAAAAGTTCGACGCCATAAACTCGGCGATGAACATCACCGAACAGCGTCGTAAGAGCATTGATTTTACCCAGCCCATCTACCGTATTCCCTCCCAGCTGGTGGGCAAAGCCGGTTCTGCGGTAGAGGCCACGCCGGAAGGGCTGAAGGGCAAAACCATCGGCGTTCTCCAGGGTTCAATTCAGGAAACCTACGCCAAAGAGCACTGGGAAAAGCACGGTGTCACCATGGTGTCTTATAAAGATCAGAATATGGCCTGGGGAGATCTGCTGAATGGCCGCATCGATGCCTCGCTGGTCATGTCAGCGGCCGGGCAGGCAGGTTTCCTCAGCAAGCCGCAGGGCAAAGGGTTTGGCTTTATCGGCAAACCGGTGTCGGACGACACCATCCTCGGCAGTGGGATCGGCTTTGGGCTGCGTAAGGGGGATGAGGCCACCAAAAAGCAGCTTGATGCCGCAATTGATAAAGTACGTGCCGACGGCACGATCGCTAAACTGGCTGATAAGTACTTCCCGGGTATCGATGTCAGCGTAAAATAACCGCCTCGTTGGTCCCGGCTGTCGATGTCCAGCCGGGACATTTTTATACATAACTTTACCCCTTTTTCAGGCCGTTCTGGTCGACAGAAAATATTTCTCGGTTTGTTCAGATAATCACCCGCCAACAATTGGATTCTTAACCGTTTTTGTTTAGGCTGTGCGTTCTTTCTTGCCGTCATTTCGCTGCGCGCGAAACTCATTCACACGACCATAAGGACGTTTTCTCAGGCATGAATCGCAGACGTTTTCTCAAAGGTTCCCTGGCAATGGCTGCCCTGAGCGGCACTTCTGGCCTTGCTTCTCTGTTTTCCCAGGCGGCGTATGCTGCTGACTCCGACATTGCCGACGGTCAGAGCCGTCGCTTTGACTTCTCTGTTCTGCAATCCATGGCGCACGATCTGGCGAAAACCGCGTGGGGCGGTGCGCCGCGTCCGCTGCCGGAAACGCTGGCCACCATGACGCCGCAGGCGTACAACGCCATCCGTTACGATGAGAAACAGTCGCTGTGGAATAACATTGAAGGCCGTCAGCTGGACGCCCAGTTCTTCCATATGGGGATGGGGTTCCGCCGCCGCGTGCGCATGTTCTCGCTGGATCAAACCACCTCTCAGGCGCGTGAGATCCACTTCCGGCCTGAGCTGTTCAGCTACGGCGATACGGGCGTGGATACCAAACAGCTTGAAGGTCAGAGCGACCTCGGCTTCGCCGGATTCCGCGTCTTTAAAGCGCCGGAACTGGCGCGACGCGATATCGTTTCGTTCCTGGGCGCGAGTTACTTCCGCGCAGTGGATGATACCTACCAGTACGGCCTTTCCGCGCGCGGGCTGGCGGTGGATACCTTTACTGACACCCCGGAAGAGTTCCCGGATTTCACCTCCTTCTGGTTTGAAACCGTTAAGCCGGGCGATACCACCTTTACCGTCTATGCGCTGCTGGACAGCCCGAGCATTACCGGTGCCTATAAGTTTGTGATCCACTGTGAGAAGAGCCAGGTGATCATGGACGTCGAAAACCATCTCTATGCGCGCAAAGACATCAAGCAGCTCGGCATCGCGCCGATGACCAGCATGTTCAGCTGCGGCAACAACGAACGCCGCATGTGCGACACCATTCATCCGCAGATCCACGATTCAGACCGCCTGGCAATGTGGCGCGGTAACGGAGAGTGGATCTGCCGACCGCTGAACAACCCGCAAAAGCTGCAATTTAACGCTTATCTGGATAAAAACCCGAAAGGTTTTGGTTTGTTGCAGCTTGACCGTGATTTCTCCCATTACCAGGACGTCATGGGCTGGTATAACAAGCGACCAAGCCTGTGGGTCGAGCCGCGCAACAACTGGGGTAAAGGATCCATCGCCCTGATGGAGATCCCGACAACCGGCGAGACGCTCGATAACGTGGTCTGCTTCTGGCAGCCGGAGAAACCGGTGCAGGCGGGTGATGAACTGGACTTCAAATACCGTCTCTACTGGAGCGCGCAGCCGCCGGTGCGTTCACCGCTGGCAAACGTCTACGCTACCCGTACCGGTATGGGCGGCTTCCCGGAGGGCTGGGCGCCGGGTGAAAATTACCCGAAAGTGTGGGCCCGTCGCTTTGCCATCGACTTCGTCGGGGGCGATTTGAAGGCCGCCGCACCGAAGGGCATTGAGCCGGTGATCACCCTGTCCAGCGGTGAAGCGAAGCAGGTGGAGATCCTCTACGTCGAGCCGTTCGACGGGTATCGCATTCTGTTTGACTGGTATCCAACCTCTGACTCCACCGAGCCGGTCGATATGCGTCTGTTCCTGCGCTGTCAGGGCGACGCCATCAGCGAGACCTGGCTGTACCAGTATTTCCCGCCCGCGCCGGACAAACGTAACTACGTTGATGACCGGATCATGCGTTAGTCCTTATGGGTTTGTGCCGGGTGGCGGCTTCGCCTTACCCGGCCTGATTCGGACGCATTTGTAGGCCGGGTAAGCGTTAGCGCACCCGGCAATTAAGAGGCACTATGTCTTCAGAAATTATCCCCGTAACCCAGGAAATCGAGCTTCGTGCCGTCGAAGAGCGCTATACCACCGATCTGCACAACCTCGTTATTAAAAACAAAACCTGGCTGCAAACCGCCTTCGACTGGGCGCAGCATGTCGGCACTGAAGAGGACACGCGCCGTAACGTGCAGAGCAACCAGATGCTGCACCAGCGCGGCTACGCCAAAATGTTCCTGATTTTCATGAAGGACGAGCTGGTGGGCGTGCTTTCTTTTAACGCGATAGAGCCTGCGAATAAGGCCGGGTACATCGGCTACTGGCTTGACAAAGCGCATCAGGGGCAGGGCATTCTCTCTCAGGCGCTACAGGCGTTTATGCGCTATTACGTTGAGCGCGGCGAGATCCGCCGCTTTGTGATCAAATGTCGCGTGGCTAACCATAACAGTAACCGCGTGGCGCAGCGCAACGGTTTTACGCTGGAAGGTTGTTTGCGGGAAGCGGAAATGCTCAACGGCCGCTTCGATGACGTAAACCTGTACGCCAGGTTATTCCCGCTATAGCGCCCCCAGCAGCGGCGTCCGGGTGATCCGCGTGTCACCGTTGATCACTTTGGCTCCCCGGACGTGAATGCTTTCACCCTCCAGCGCCTCGATCGCCGCATCGTCTGTCATCTCCACCTGATGCTCAATCAGGACATCGCCGCTGATACGCGCTCGCCCCTGAATAACGACCTTGTCATCAATCAGGATCGGCCCGCCGCGTAACCACGCCTCGCCACCAATCAATACGTGGTGTTTAATCACGCAGTTACCTTCGACGAGGGCGTTTTCCGCGACCTGTGAACTGTACCGCACGGTCGGGATCGCATCATCCTCTAAACCGGCCAGCAGGCGGGCGTTGCCGTACACTTTGGCGCAGTCGCACACCCAGACGTTATTAAGCGCGTTGCCCTCAAGAATGGCGCGGTCAAACACCTCCGCGCGGTGCTCAACAAAGGCCCAGGTCACCATGGCATCGCCGTAGATTTGCGCCTGATGCACAATACGCGACTGGCTGACCGTGGCTCTGTCGTAAATCTGCAGAATCTGCTCACGGTCGGGTGTCAGCCCTTTGGCTGCAATCACCATGCTGTTATGCAGCACCCGTGCGTCACCCGCGATACGGCATTCCCCGCGTACGGTGGAGTGCTGGATAGTGACGTTGTCACTTATTGCCGCGCCGTGACTCACCTCTGCCGCGTCAAGCCAGCTGTTGCCGCCTACGTGTGCGCGGTGGCTTACGATGCAGGGTTGGGTGAGGCGGGCGTTGCCGGATATCCTGGCCCCGGCAAACACCACGCTGTTTTCATCATAAACCCAGCAATCCCCGTCCTGGGCGAGCGCGTGTTCATCCTCAACCCAACCACCTTTTGTCCCGCTGGTCACATCGTTAAAATCCTTTGCGGCAATAATCTGTCTGAGTAGGGTTGTGCACGGCGTTGATCCGTCCTGCCAGCGCCAGAGACGCGTTTCATTGCCAAGCCTGTATTTTGTCATCGTGTTTTCCCTGAAAAGCCATTCACTAAACGTAGCAAACTTTTGGCGTTTCGAAGTGCTGGCGTCTGCACGGTAAACCCCTTAAAATGGCATTTAAAATACATTTTAAAGTTTAAAAAAAATGCATAACCAAGACCAACGCGTTCTTAACTTGCCCGCCGGTTATTTCGGTATGGTTCTGGGTACCATAGGTATGGGGTTCGCCTGGCGTTATGCCGGTACTATCTGGCCGGTGACTCGCTGGCCGGGCGAGATCCTGGTGGCGCTGGCGGTGGCGATCTGGTTCCTGCTGAGCGTGGCGTTTCTTACCCGTGCGGTACGGTTTCCACATAGCGTGCTGGCCGAGATGCGGCATCCGGTAATGAGCAGTTTTGTCAGCCTGTTTCCTGCCACAACGCTACTGGTGGCCATTGGCTTTGTGCCGTGGTGCCGACCGGTGTCGCTGGTGCTGTTTAGCGTAGGCGTGGTGATCCAGCTTGCGTATGCCGCCTGGCAAAGCGCCGGGCTGTGGCGCGGTAAGCATCCGGAAGAGGCCACGACGCCGGGACTGTATCTGCCGACGGTAGCGAACAATTTTATCAGCGCCATGGCCTGCGGTGCGCTGGGTTTCCACGATGCGGGGCTGGTGTTCCTTGGTGCAGGGGTCTTTTCCTGGCTGAGCCTCGAGCCGGTCATTCTGCAACGCCTGCGCAGCGCGGGCGAACTGCCCGCGGCGCTTCGTACTTCGCTCGGGATCCAGCTTGCGCCTGCCCTGGTGGCCTGTAGCGCCTGGTTTAGCGTCAACGGCGGCGAAGCGGACACCTTCGCCAAAATGCTTTTCGGCTATGGTCTGTTGCAACTCCTGTTTATGCTGCGTCTGATGCCGTGGTATCTATCGCAGCCGTTCAACGCGTCGTTCTGGAGCTTCTCGTTCGGGGTGTCGGCGCTGGCGACCACCGGTTTACATCTGGGGCAGAGCAGTCCGTCAGGGTTCTTTCATGCCCTCGCGGTTCCCCTGTTTATTTTCACCAACATCATCATCGCGATGCTGCTGGTCCGTACTTTTATCTTGCTGATGCAGGGCAAACTTCTGGTGCGCGCTGATAAGGCACTGCTAATGCAATCTGAGGAAAAATAATGACTGTCGATGAAAACTACTTTACTGAGAAATATGGGCTGACCCGCACGCACTCAGAGGTCCTGCTCAGCGCGGACATTGTTAAGCCGGGAAAAACGCTCGATCTCGGTTGCGGAAATGGCCGTAACAGCCTCTACCTCGCTGCCAACGGCTATGACGTGACGGCGTGGGACAAAAACCCGATGAGCATCGATAACATCGAGCGCATTAAGGCGGCGGAAGGGATCGCGAATCTGCAAACGGCGATAAAGGACCTGAACAACCTGACTTTTGACGGCGAATACGACTTTATTCTTTCCACCGTCGTGTTGATGTTTCTCGAAGCAAAAACCATCCCTGGTCTTATCGCCAATATGCAGCGTTGCACTAAACCAGGCGGCTATAACCTGATCGTTGCCGCCATGGATACGGAGGACTATCCGTGTACCGTCGGTTTCCCGTTTGCCTTCAAGACCGGTGAACTGAGCCACTACTACGAAGGCTGGGAGCTGATCAAGTACAACGAAGAGGTGGGGGAACTCCACCGTACCGATGCCAACGGGAACCGAATCAAGCTGCGCTTCGCCACCATGCTCGCACGCAAGCCCGCTTAACGCGCGGCCAGCAGACAGAGTTGCAGGGCCGTGCGACAGGAGGCCTCGAACGACGACAGCGGTAAAAACTCAAACTTCGAGTGGAAGTTATGGGCGCCGGTGAAGAAGTTCGGGGTGAGCAAGCCTTTGGCTGACAGGGCCGCCCCGTCCGTGCCACCGCGCATGGGGATCGGTTTTGGGGTGATACTGAGCGATTCCATCGCCTCGAACATCAGGTCGATCGCGCGGCGGTCTTCGCCAATCGCATTGCTGATATTGCTGTAGGTATCTTCAATGCGATACTCCACGTTTGCCGTGGGATGCTGCGCAGCAATCCGCGCTGCCACATCGGCAATTTGCTGCTTGCGGGCGGCAAAACCCTCTTTGTCAAAATCACGAATGTTGGCTTTCAGCACCGCTTCGTTTTGCCCGGCCTGGATGCCGTTAAACCAGATATAACCTTCGCGCCCCTCGGTGCATTCCGGGGTTTGCTGGCGATCGAAATGGCTGATGAAATCCGTTGCCATCAGCAGCGGGTTGACCAGCACCCCTTTGGCGGACATCGGGTGCGCCGTGACGCCGGTAAAGCGAATTTCAGCCGCCGCCGCGTTAAAGTTCTCGTAAACAATTTCCCCCAGCTCGCAGCAGTCGATGGTCCAGGCAAAATCGACGTCGAAGCGCTTCAAATCCAGCGCTTTCGCGCCACAGAGACCAATCTCTTCATCGGGCACAAACGCCACCACAATATCGCCATGCTTATGTTCAGCAGTGAGGTTTTCCAGCACCGTCATGAACACGGTGACGGCCGCTTTATTATCTGCGCCTAATACGCTGGTTCCGTCGCTGAAAATAATCTCCTCATCAGGATAAGCCAGAATTTCCGGGTGCTCATTTACGCGCAACCAAATATCTTTTTCTTTATTCAGGCAGAGATCATCTCCCGTAAAGGTTAATATTTGTGGATGAATATCCGGGGATAAACCGACGTCAACGGTATCGATATGGGTAATAAAACCAATCCGCGGCGCGCCGGGAATATTGCCTTTTTTCACGGCGGTAACGGTGGCGAACTCATCAATCACAATATCGTCTAACCCCAGCGTTTCCAGCTCCTTCGCCAGCTCCCGCGCCATGTCGTGCTGGCCCGGGGTGGAGGGCAGGGTTTTGACTTTCGGGTCGCTCTGGCTGGTGATGGCGAGATAGCGGAAAAAGCGTTGGGTTAATTGTCTGGAGAGTTCTGAGCCCATAGTGTTTCCTTCTGTATTTATTTTTCATGTGTTTGCGTCATCACTTTAATGTTATTTATGAAATGGCAAAAGAAGTAATTAGCCGTCGAATTAAAAAGACAGGAATAAATGATGAAAAGCACATTCACAATGATAACGCTGGCGCTTGCTGCGCTGACGGTCAGTTCCACCGTCGCGGCAAAAACGCTGGTGTATTGCTCCGAAGGATCGCCGGAAAACTTCAATCCTCAGCTCTATACGTCGGGGACCAGCGTGGACGCCAGCGCCGTACCGGTTTATAACCGTCTGGTCGATTTCAAACCGGGCACTACCGAACTGGTGCCGAGCCTGGCGGAAAGCTGGGAGGTGAGCGAGGATGGTAAGGTCTACACCTTCCACCTGCGCAAAGGGGTGAAATTCCACAGTAATAAACTGTTCACGCCGACGCGCGACTTCAACGCGGATGACGTGATTTTCTCGTTTATGCGCCAGAAGGATGTGAATCATCCCTACCATAACGTCTCCAACGGCAGTTATTCCAACTTCGAAAGTCTGGAGTTCGGCAACCTGATTACCGCCATTGATAAGGTTGACGATCGCACCGTGCGCTTCACCCTGGCGCACCCGGAAGCGCCGTTTGTTGCCGATCTGGCGTGGTATTTTGCCTCCATCCTGTCGGCGGAGTATGCCGATGCCATGCTGAAAGCGGGCACGCCTGAAAAGGTTGATATGCAGCCGATTGGCACCGGGCCGTTTAAACTGGCGCAATATCAGAAGGATTCCCGCATCCTCTTTACCGCCTTCCCGGACTACTGGCAGGGAAAATCGAAGCTGGATCGACTGGTGTTCACCATCACGCCGGACGCCTCGGTGCGTTTTGCCAAAGTCGAGAAGAATGAGTGCCAGGTGATGCCGTTCCCAAACCCGGCGGATCTGCCGCGTATGAAGGCTAATAAAGACATCAACCTGATGAGCAAGGCCGGTCTGAATACCGGTTTCCTGGCATTTAACACGCAAAAGCCGCCGCTGGATAACGTAAAAGTGCGCCAGGCGCTGGCGATGGCGATTAACAAACCGGCCATCATTGAGGCGGTCTTCCACGGCACCGGCACGGCGGCGAAAAACCTGCTGCCGCCTGGCGTCTGGAGTGCCGACAGCGAGCTGAAAGACTACGATTACGATCCAGAAAAAGCGAAAACGCTGTTAAAGGAGGCGGGATTTGCCAACGGCGTAAGCATCGATCTGTGGGCTATGCCCGTGCAGCGGCCGTATAACCCGAACGCGAAGCGTATGGCTGAAATGATCCAGGCGGACTGGGCGAAAGTAGGCGTGCAGACCAAAATCGTGACCTACGAATGGGGCGAATACCTGAAGCGCGTGAAGGGCGGGGAGCATCAGGCTGCGCTGATGGGCTGGACAACGGCGACGGGCGATCCGGATAACTTCTTCGGACCACTGTTTACCTGTACGTCCGCCAACGGCGGGTCGAACTCGGCCAAATGGTGCTATAAGCCGTTTGATAACCTGATTGCCGAAGCAAAATCGATAACCGATCGCGAAAAACGCGTGGCGCTGTACAAGCAGGCGCAGCAGATGATGCACGATCAAATGCCGGCGGTTATGATTGCCCACTCGACCATTTTTGAGCCAGTCAGAAAAGAGGTCACGGGCTATGAAATCGATCCCTTCGGCAAACATCTGTTCTGGCAGGTAGATATAAAACAGTAATATTTTTCTGCCCGGATCCGGTCCGGGCACTATTTTTACAATTTGTGCCTTCCCCGTCATTTTTTGCCACAACATTTCCCTCTGTTTTTTGTTATAACTTCAAGTGCATACTTGCAGATAACTCGGAACTCCATCATGCGTACTTCCACTTTTTTTAAAGTTGCAGTGCTTTCTGGCCTGTTGGCCCTTTCTGGCTGTGCGTCAAAAGTCGCAGCCCCCGATCAATATTCAGGCTTTTTAAAAGATTACTCTGACTTGCAGGAGATGACATCAGCAACCGGGAAACCAACCTTGCGTTGGGTCGATCCTTCCTATGATCCGGCGAACTACGACAGTATTATCTGGACCCCGATCACCTATTATCCGACACCAAAGCCAACCACACAGCTTGGGCAAAAAACGCTTGATGAATTGTTGAGTTACACCAATAACACACTAAAAAACGCGATTGGCCAGCGTAAGCCAATTGTGACGAAGCCGGGCAAACATAGCCTGATCTTCCGCGGCGCCATCACGGGTGTGAGCTCAGAGAAAGAAGGTTTGCAGTTCTATGAAGTGGTGCCCGTCGCGCTGCTGGTTGCGGGTACGCAGATGGCAACTGGCCATCGCACCATGGATACGCATCTTTTCTTTGAAGGTGAGCTGATTGATGCCGCAACGAACAAACCGGTAGTTAAAGTTGTTCGTAAAGGTGAAGGTAAAGAGCTTGCCAACGAGAACACGCCGTTGGGATTCGCCACACTGAAACAGGTTGTGGATGATATGGCGACCGATGCCACCATGTTTGATGTCCATCAGACAGCAAAATAATAAAAACGGCCTGCATCTACGCAGGCCGTTATTTTATGCCGTCAGCAGGCGGCGGAACCAGGTTTCCGGTTTCGTAAACATCACCATATTTCCCCCTAAAATCAACAGCAGGCCGACGATCCCGTTGATATGCCACACGTAACCCTCGTACACCGTTGAAATCGACAGCGCCACCAGCGGGAACAGCAGGGTGCTGTACGCGGCTTTACCGGGACCAATACGGCCTACCAGCGTAAAGTAGGCGCCGAAGGCAATCACCGAGCCAAACAGCGCAAGATAGAGCAGCGCCCCCATATAGCTCACCGTCCATTCCGGCATAAAGCTATCGCCCCTGAAGAGAGCGATAAGGCCCATCACGACGGTGCCATACAGCATCGCCCAGGCGTTGGTGGTCATGGTTTCCAGCCCGTTTCGCTGATGACGCATGCTGATCATATTCCCCAGCGAGAAGCCGTAGGTGCCGAGGGCGGAAAGCCCGATGCCCGTCAGCAATGACGCGCTCCAGCCGCTGGCGAGCAGATCGTTCCAGAACAGGGTAATGATCCCGATAAGCCCCAGCGCTGCCGCCGTCCAGAAGCGCGCGGGTGGACGCTGGCCGAAGAAGATAAAGCTGTTGATGGCGTTATACAGTACGGCCATCGAGAAAATCACCGACTCAAGGCCGGTATTGATATGGGCGGCGGCGGTATAAAAGCACCAGAAGTTGAAACAGAAAACGCAGCAACCCTGAAGCATGCAATAGAGATGATCCCGCAGCGCCAGCCTGCGCAGGCGACGAAGGGCGACCAGGACGATCATCATCGTGGCGCTGGCCACGGCGAAGCGCCAGAAAATGGAGACCGGCGCTGCAACCGGCCCCTGTTGTAAAAAAATGGCGATCCAGGTCGTGCCCCAGATAACAACAACCAGCCCATAGAGTAATGCGTTCATGGTGTCTCTCTTCTCATACCGCGGAAAACAACAGTGTGGCGAAAGAAGGGGGCCCCGGCTTTCATCGCCTTGCGCCGGACTTGCAAATTCTTGCGCTTTTTTCTCGCACAATGGCTGGTAACAGGCTGCAACACTTCTTAGACTGATAGTCTGATTAATCACCTGTTTACGGCCATGTCTCTCGTTTACGACACCTTTGAAACGTTACGCCAAAAAAATGCAGTGCTGCGGGAAACCGTCGCGCTCAATAATGGCATTCAACTGGCGGCGTGGTACAACAAGCACGACACGATCACCGTGAAAAGCAACCATCACACCCTTAGCCTGTACGTGGCGGATGGCTATGAAAGCTATCAAAAAACGCCGGGTGGCTGGAAAAATGGCGGTGGGCCGGACCGTTTTTGTCTGATGCCGGAAGAGAGCGAATCCACATGGGATATTCGTGATGACCTGTCGTTCGTGCACCTCTACTGCACCGATGAACACCTGCGGGACGTGGGGGAGAAAATCTGGGATAAACGACCGCTATCGCTGACGCTGGAGGAAAAAATCTTCGGCAGCGATCCGAAAATCACCACCCTTTATCGCCAGTTTTTGCTCGGCTGCGACTGGCAGCAAAACGCCAATCAGCTCACCCTGAGCACTGCGTCGACTTTATTATTGACGCATTTGGTCCAGCACTATTCCAGCGTCCAGTGGAAGTTACCGGTGGTCACCGGCGGGCTATCGCCGTTTGTGCTGCGCAACGTGCTGGCCTTTATCGAGGAAAATCTGGCGCAACCCTTAACGCTGGCGGAACTGGCGGGCCAGGCCGCACTCAGTGAGTATCACTTTGCGCGGATGTTCCGCCAGTCGATGGGGCTGGCGCCGCATCAGTACGTCATGCAGCGCCGCATGGAGAAGGCCAAAGCGCTGATTCAGCACACGACTACGCCGCTCACCGACATCGCGCTTGCCTGCGGATTTAACTCCGGCAGCCATTTCAGTAACCGTTTTCGCAGCATGACCGGCATCACGCCGTCACAGCTACGCGCGGCGAAGGCGTGAGAAGACAGCGTAACAGATCCCACCCAGCACCAGCCCCCAGAAAGCGGAGCCAATTCCCAGGAGCGTGACGCCGCTGGCGGTCATCAGGAAGGTGACGATCGCCGCGTCGCGCTCTGCTTCATGATTCAGTGCCTGATACAAACTCCCGCTGATAGTGCCGAGCAGGGCCAGCCCGGCCAGCGTCTGGATGCCGCTCAGCGGCAGGGCGGCCATCAGCCCCGAAATCGACCCGCCGAACACCCCCGCCAGCAGATAAAACCCACCTGCGGCCGCCGCTGCCAGCCAGCGTTTACTGGCATCCGGGTGGGCGTCCGGGCTCTGGCAGATGGCGGCGGTGATGGCGGCGATACAGATGGAATAGACGCCGAAGGGGGACAACAGAAGCGCCAGCCCGCCGGTGGCAACGATCAGCGGTGAGACCGCCAGCGGATAGCCCGATGCCTGCATGGTGGCGAAGCCGGGCGCATTCTGCGACGCCATGGTCACCAGGAAGAAGGGTAAGCCGACGCTGATCAGGCTGGTGAAGGTGAACGCAGGGGCAATGAATTCCGGCATGATCACCGATAACGTCATTTTATTCGTGACAACGTCACCTCCAGCCCAGGCCACGAACACCCCCACCAGCAGCGTGGCGACAATGGCGTACCGGGGCGCTACGGCTTTAGCCACCAGCCAGGCGACCAGCATACAGCCGCAAAGAAGCAGGTGTCCCTCAAGATTGCTGAATGCCTTCAGGCCAAACTGTAACAGCACGCCTGCCAGCATAGCGGCGGCAAGCGAGTGCGGGATCAGTTTCATCAACCGGGCAAACAGGCCAGTGACGCCGCACAGCAGAATCAGCGCATTCGCAAATATAAATACCCCTATGGTTTCCGCCAGCGTCACGCCTTGCAGGCTGGTGGCGAGCAGCGCCGCGCCAGGAGTCGACCAGGCGGTCAGCACCGGGGCTTTATACCACCACGACAATGCAAGCGTGCTGATCCCCATCCCGAGCCCCAGCGCGGTCATCCATCCGGCGATTTGCTGTGTACTGGCGCCCGCCGCCGCAGCCGCCTGCCAGATAATGGCGGCAGAGCTGGCGTAGCCCACCAGAACGGCAACAAAACCGGCCAGCACGGCAGGAAAGAGAGAGGCAGTCGATCGCATGTGAACTCCGTTGTGCGTTATAACGTCCGGGGTAAGGTATCACTGTGCGCTATAGCGTACAAGTGGTATGCTTTGCTGCAACGGGAGGAACCATGGATATCACTCAACATCTGGCAACCACACTGAAAGCGCTGCGTCAGGCGCGGGGCTGGAGCCTGTCGAAACTGGCGGAAGAGACGGGCGTGTCGAAAGCGATGCTTGGGCAAATCGAACGCAATGAGTCCAGCCCGACGGTCTCAACCTTGTGGAAAATTGCCACCGGGCTGAACGTACCTTTTTCGGCGTTTATCACTCCAGAGAGCGAACCGCAGGCGGTGTTCGATCCGCAGCAGCAGGCGATGGTGGTGAAACCGCTTTTCCCCTGGGATGAACAGCTTAAGTTCGACCATTTCTCCATCACCCTGTCGCCCGGCGCGCTGAGTGAGTCCACGCCGCACGAAGCCGGGGTGATTGAACACGTGGTGGTGATAAGCGGTGAGCTGGATATGCATATCGACGGTGTCTGGCGCACGCTACACGCTGATTCAGGCGTGCGTTTTGCCGGCGATAAACCGCACGCGTACCGCAACAGCAGCACCCGGACGGTGCATTTTCACTCTCTGATCCATTATCCCCGCTAAAGCGTCGCAAAACGGTTTCACTGGCACAGACTTCTGACTACAATAGCCGCCATTTTGACCATAACGGATAACGACGAAGTATGCGCCTGCACCCCCATCATCTTGAACTGCTAAGCCCGGCCCGCGACGCCGCCATTGCCCGTGAAGCCATTCTTCACGGTGCGGATGCCGTCTACATTGGCGGCCCAGGCTTTGGTGCCCGTCATAACGCCAGCAATAGCCTGCGCGACATTGCCGAACTGGTACCGTTCGCCCACCGTTTCGGGGCGAAGGTGTTCGTGACCCTGAACACCATTCTTCATGATGATGAGCTGGAGCCCGCGCAGCGTCTAATTACCGATCTCTACCAGACCGGCGTTGACGCTCTGATCGTTCAGGATATGGGTGTTCTGGAACTGGATATCCCGCCAATTGAGCTGCACGCCAGCACCCAGTGCGATATCCGCACCGTTGAGAAGGCGAAGTTTCTTTCAGACGTCGGGTTTACGCAGATTGTTCTGGCGCGTGAGCTGAACCTGAACCAGATCCGCGATATCCACCAGGCCACAGACGCGACCATTGAATTCTTTATCCACGGTGCGCTTTGCGTGGCCTATTCCGGGCAGTGTAATATCTCTCACGCCCAGACGGGGCGCAGCGCTAACCGCGGCGACTGCTCTCAGGCCTGCCGTTTGCCGTATACCCTGAAAGACGATCAGGGCCGCGTGGTGGCATTCGAGAAACACCTGCTGTCGATGAAAGATAACGATCAGACGGCAAACCTCGGCGCGCTGATCGATGCCGGCGTACGCTCCTTCAAAATTGAAGGCCGCTACAAGGACATGAGCTACGTGAAAAATATCACCGCCCATTATCGTCAGATGCTGGATGCCATCATCGAGGATCGCGGTGACCTGGCGCGCGCGTCCGCCGGTCGTACAGAGCATTTCTTTATTCCATCGACGGACAAAACGTTCCACCGCGGCAGTACGGATTATTTCGTTAATGCGCGCAAAGGGGATATTGGCGCGTTCGATTCACCGAAGTTTATCGGTCTGCCGGTGGGTGAAGTGCTGAAAGTGGCGAAGGATCATCTTGACGTTCAGGTTACAGAGCCGCTGGCGAACGGCGATGGTCTCAACGTGATGATCAAACGTGAAGTGGTTGGTTTTCGCGCCAATACGGTGGAGAAAACCGGCGAAAATCGTTATCGCGTCTGGCCGAACGAAATGCCTGCCGACCTTTACAAAGCCCGCCCGAATGCGGCGCTGAACCGTAACCTGGATCACAACTGGCAGCAGGCCTTGCTCAAGACCTCCAGCGAGCGTCGCATTGCGGTGGATATCGCGCTGGGTGGCTGGGAAGAGCAGCTGATCCTGACCATGACCTGCGAAGACGGCATCAGCGTGACGCATACGCTCGACGGCCTGTTCGAGGTGGCGAACAATGCGGAGAAAGCGCTTAGCAACCTCAAGGATGGCGTAGCGAAGCTCGGGCAGACCATTTATTATGCGCGCAATATTGAGGTGAATCTGCCGGATGCGCTGTTCGTGCCGAACAGCCTGCTGAACCAGTTCCGCCGTGAAACGGCTGAGATGCTGGATGAAGCACGCCTGGCAAACTATCCGCGCGGCAGTCGTAAGGCCGAAGCGGTGCCTGCGCCGGTCTACCCGGACACGCATCTCTCTTTCCTTGCGAACGTTTACAACCACAAAGCGCGTGCGTTTTACCATCGTCACGGCGTGCAACTGATTGACGCCGCGTATGAAGCGCATGAAGAGAAGGGCGATGTGCCGGTGATGATCACCAAACACTGCCTGCGGTTTGCCTTTAACCTTTGTCCGAAACAGGCGAAAGGGAATATTAAAAGCTGGAAAGCGACGCCGATGCAGCTGGTGAATGGCGATGAAGTACTGACGCTGAAGTTTGACTGCCGTCCGTGTGAAATGCACGTTATCGGCAAGATGAAGAATCACATCTTCAAAATGCCGTCTCCGGGCAGCATTGTGGCCTCCGTCAGCCCTGACGATTTGATGAAGACCCTGCCAAAGCGTAAAGGCAGCTAACCCGCAGAGTGGGTATCCGGTTTGCGCGATTTCTGCCAGGCATGGTGCTCGCGCAACCCCTCCGCAGACTCCTCTGCCGCGCTGCGTAACTCGTCGCTGTCAGCTTCATGACGAAGCTGATGGTCGGCGTTTTTCACATACACAAATTCATGCCCTTTGTGCTCCGCCATAATCTGCCCCGAGAACAGTGCACTAATCAGCAGCAGTAGCGAAAAGCCTTTTCTGAACATCTTTTACCCCCGAAAATACGCTACGGTCATCGTAGGGATAATTTCATAGAGTAATTATTCGACTCTTTAAATTTGAGAAAATAGACTGTCAAAAATTGTGGTCGCCATAAAACTCACTTAAGACTATTCTTAAAAGCAATATCGCCGTTGTAAACTCCCATTTCTGGTATGCAAAGAGAAGCTAGATTTATTGGGAAATCATTTACAATAAGATTTTTCTGGCTAAGGATTGGATCGAATAAATGAAAAAAATAATCGTGCTATCACTTCTGGGCGTAGTGGTTGCGGTGGGTGCTGCGGCCAGCATCTATACAAATGAAGAACCAGAATATATTCAGTCAGCAAAAAGCCGTGTCGGATCGTATTTAACCAGCGATTACGGACGTGTCGAATGTAATAGCATCCAGGTAAGTGAAGATCGTTGGGAGCTGGGCTGTACCAATAAGGCGAGGGGCAAAACCTTCCAGTTCGCTGTTTACCCATCCGAGCAGGCGCCGTATGGGGTCTCTCGTGCGTTTTATCTCGAAGCGATTAATGATGATGCCCGCCAGAGTGCAGAGCAGGGGCTGATGCGTTATCTGCAAATTAATACCAAAGCGGGTTAATCGATTCGTTTATGCTTCGTTGAGGCTCACAGTGGTAGATTGCAGGTGATCCACATCCCGGTATGGAATACCGGAGCGTAGATACCAAAATACAAATCTATCCATGCAAGCATTTACCGCCAGATTATGGCGGTTTTTTTTTGCCCGTTTATCGTACCGGCTGTAAAAATTGTTTGCGATATTGCGCGGGTGAAAGCGCAAATTGCTGCCGGAAATGGTGGCGCAGCGTGGCGCTTTGTCCAAATCCGGTTTGTTCCGCAATATTGTCGATGCTGAGCCGACTGTTTTCGAGATAATCTTTTGCCCGGTGCAATCGCGCAGTCAATAACCAGCGCGCGGGCGTTGTTCCGGTCGCGTCCTGGAAACGGCGCAGAAAGGTGCGCTGACTCATACCCACCCGCAGGGCCAGCGATTCGACGGTATGGGAAACGGCCAGATGCTGGTGAAGATAATCAAACAGCTGGCCGAGGCGCTGGCTCTCCCGCAACTGAGCCACCGGTCGGCTAAGCTGCTGGGTTTGCGAGCCGTCCCGATGGGGCGGGATCACCAGCCGACGCGCCACGCGGTTTGCCACTTCCATACCGTAATTCCGGCGCACCACGTGCAGGCACAGATCAATCCCCGCGGCGCTTCCGGCGGAAGTGAGAATATCGCCTTCGTCCTGGTAGAGCACATCTTCGACCACGGTAATGGCGGGATAGCGTGTTTTCAGCGCTTGCGTATAGCGCCAGTGGGTGGTCGCCTTCCGCCCGTCAAGCAGGCCTGAGGCTGCCAGAACGAAAACCCCAGAACAGATCGAGAGTAGCTGGCAGCCGCGGGCATGCGCCGCGCGGAGCGCCTGGCAGAGCGCTTCCGGTACGGGTTCGTCCAGCCCTCGCCAGCCGGGAACGACAACCAGATCCGCCGTCTCCAGCAGACCCAGATCGCCATCGGCCAGAATACGGATCCCGCCCGTTGCCCGGAGTTCGCCATCATCCACGCTCGCCACGGCAAACTGATACCAGTCATCGCCCATCTCCGGGCGCGGCAAGCCAAAGATTTCTACCGCCACGCCAAACTCAAAGGTACATAAACCGTCATATGCCAGCACGATCGCGCGCGGCGAGGGATGTCTTAAGTTTGTCATCTTTTTGCTGTTTTCTGGCATAGGCGGACGCATTCATGGGCTGAATTAAGGGATAGAGTAGTGTTAACACAAACACCACAAATGAGGAAGATTCATGAGCTATGTTACTGAATTTCCGGCTGCTGAGCCGCAGGAAGCTGTGGGACATTTTCTGCGTCGTC
>OKPG01000116.1_pt1 | contig 14146 bp, 9 predicted proteins | sample 1612331 | NCBI WGS metagenome assembly OKPG01 (sample SAMN04436790, study PRJEB24849) | human gut metagenome | biome: human gut; feature: NICU; material: stool | host: Homo sapiens | place: USA: Saint Louis, MO | collected 2011-04-21
TAAAATAATTAAACAATTCACCACTGCAAACTCTGGACAACTATGTGTGTTGATTAAAGGGTTTAAATATGACACATCGTTCAACCGTTAGCCCGGGCTAATGTGTGGTACAACATCCTGGAACTTTAGATTATCAAGCTCGATTATTGTTTAATAATGTCAATAGCGAAGCCGCTAGATACTTTATGCAAATAAACAATGACACACCTTGGTTGAAACCAGGGCAGTTACTCATCGTGGCTGACCCAGACAACACGAATCAGTCATCGCAACTGAGTATTCTTTCCAGGGCAAAACAGAAAATTAACCATGCGCTGGCATCATTAAACACATCGGTTGCAGAGTATCTCCACGCTAATTATGACAATATTTCCGCATTGACTTCTTTAGGTGATAAACTAGCTGGGAATGCTGGTGATTTAGGTGAGAAATATTTCAGGCAAATTGAAAATATACTCATTAAAATTGAGAAGACTTATCAGAATCAGTTTATATCCCAAGGTTCTTTAATTGGTCAGCAGTTTTATATGGAAAGAAGGGCGTTATTCTCTCAGCTAAAACCTTTATTAAATAACGTAAGCAAGCTAACACTTAAGATTCAAACCTACGAAAATATTAAAAAAGCATTGAACTTATCAAGCCGCTCTATCGTCCATGAATGGAGTACGGTTGGTATCGGCGCGATCCCTGGATATTCAGATTATATTGTACGCTCTTCTCGCGCGGCTAGTATTATGAAAGCAGGGGGCTGGATCTCACTAGGTTTCTCTTTTTTGAATACTTCTAATGATGTTTATAAAGCCTGTACTGTCGATCGTGAAGATGAATGTGGAAAAGTTGCTGTTACTGAATATAGTAAGTTTGGTGGAGGTACGCTTGGTGCTGCGGGAGGAGCCTGGGCTGCGTCTTTAGGTACTGGCGCTCTTTGCGGTGCAATGGGAATACCTACGATGGGTACTGGTGCCCTTGTGTGTGGAATTGTTGTAGGACTAGGCGCTACTTCTGCGGGAGCCTGGATGGGTACTAAAGGAGGGGCTGAATTGGGTGAAGGGATTAGTAACTTGATTTTTTCTGGGGACGAATAAATGTATGGAGATTTGCGTTTAATATTGCTTTTATTGGTTTTTTTAGGACTGTTTGCTTCTTTGTGTTTCTATTTTTATTTTTATCGTAAATATTCACGGGAGCTATCAAAATCATTTCATCTTTTGAGTGATAAGCAATATTTAGATGTAAACGATTATCTTTTTTATGAACAACTTGGTCTTCCCGGATTTGCGCATCGAGTGTTCCTTATGAAAAGGATTTTGGCTGGAAAGGCCACAAAGCAAAATAGAAAAAAAAATCCTCCTCCGGAGGCAGAGGCATTAGTATCATCGATATACGATTTCTCATGGATAAAAATGTTTTACAGAATGACACTTTTTGTTGTCTTTTTAATGCTTCTATTGTTCTTATTGATTGCTACAGGACACTAAAAGCATGTCATCTTTATGCATGGTAAATATAACGTTATAGCTTCTTGTGCTTTTATTTATTAACATTGTAATCATGGGTGTTTACAGTTCTCGGTTTTTTAAAAAACACGAGTCGGATTATAAGCGACTTCTCTCTGAATATCGCCAAAAGGTTATGATAACGACCTGATGGCAAATCATGCATCGTTTTTTGGTTCACTGGTGAATTATCAAAAAATAATCCGGTTTATTCGTCTTCGCAAAGGCGTGAAGATGAAGTTCACCAAGGGCAGGAATGTTAAGGGTGAAGCCTATCAGTTTGTTCAGTCTTTACCGGAAGATCGAATTAGCTGGATGTTAAAACTGCACCGACTTTATATCATTCAGGCAATGCTTTTTACGCTGTGGCTTGTTGTAGGTATTGTTTTTTCAGTAAGCCGTTAAATAGCTTTTGTCAACCTTTTGTTACCAACTATTGTTATCGACTCAATAGTGTCAGCATTTGAATGCTGATTTTATTCATTAGAGAGTAATGTGATTGTTAATAATGCTTTCTCCATTCTTGTATTTTTTCTTTTTGCCTTGTTCTTAATCCTGATGGTTAGTTTTTATATTGATTATCGAAAATACTCAAGTGAAATTTCGGGAATATATAATTCATTAACGCAAGCAGGTTTATTAAGAGAAGGAGATTATCAAGTTTGGGAAGGGTTGGGGTTCTGGGGCTTCGGTTTACGCGTCACAATTTTATCAAGGTTATTACGAGGTAAGAGCGTTAAGTTAACTGACTCTCGAAGGCTTCAGTCTCATACATGTCATGATGTTTTGTCCGGCTTTGAACTATCCTGGGTTTATTCATATGACAAAAAACTTAAATTCACAATGGCTATTTTTATACTGCTTTTAATTTTGACCAGTATTAATGAGATATAATTTTTCATTGTCTTTATGATTGATTTTGTAAGCTTAACCCCCAAACTCCGCCGTTTTCACCCCCGAGAGCGGCAGCGTTTGAGCGCTAATCATACCAGCAGGAATACGCCATGCGATTCACGATTATTTCTACGAAACCCGGTCATCAGCCGCCGCAAAGCCGCTGTGATTTTTATGCCCCGGGCGGCACCATTGGGCGCGGTACGGATAACAATCTGGTGCTGCCGGATAATGACCGCACCATCTCGCGTTTGCAGGCCATCGTTCACGTCGACGCCAGCGGCGAATGTCGCGTCACGAACCGTGGCAGCGTCACCCGCGTGGTATTGAATGATATTCCGCTGGAGCGTGGGCGTCAGGTTGAGCTTCAGGATGGGGATATTCTCGGTATTGATGATTATCGCATTGAAGTCAGCGAACTCATTCATGACACCCAGCCCGTAAGCCGCATGGCGGCCAGCATGCAGCAGGCGCGCCCAGCGGCGACACCTGCTCCGGCGGCACAACCGAAACCGGCCAGCGCCGCGCCTCGCGGAAAAGCTGAACCTACGGCCGTGCCGTCGGAAATCTGGGACAGCCTGATGCAGGAGTTCTCCATCTCCGACAGCATCTCCAGCAACCGGGCAAAGCCACAACCCGCCGCGTCCCACGACCCGTTCTCCCAGCCTGCGGCCCCGGAGCGGAATGCCGAAGACCCGCTGGCGATGTTCAACGATGCCGATCCGTCGCTTGAACGTAAAAACGTTGACCCAGACACGCTGTTCAGCGATGAAGCGTTGTTTAAACAGGAGAGCATCTTTGACGATGTCACCCCTTCAACGCTGGTACAGCCGGACGAAAGCAAACCTGCCCAGCCAAAGGAAGAGGTGTCGGATGAACTCGATCCGTTAGCCCTGTTTGGCGGGTCGGCGAGCGCGCCTGCCGCGCGTCACGATGACCCTCTCGGCCTGATGGGCGGCGCGCCGTTAACCCATCCGGATGAAATCGTGGCTGATAAGCCGGAGCCAAAGCCTGAAGCGCAAGCCGCACAGGAAGAGGATGCGCTGGCCAGTTCACCGCTGTTCGATCCGGAACCGACTGAACCACAGGACGCGCCGCGCGCGGAAGAAGAGCCCGCGCGTCCCGATTACGCTGGCTTCACCATGCCAACGCCGCAGGCCGTGGCGCGCAGTCACGCCCAGGCGCCTAAGGGCCGCCTGCGTATCGACCCGGTTAAAAACGCTGCATCGCCTGCTGCCGCCGCGCAGACAGGCGAGCGGGGCGAGGTGCTTCAGGGCGAACTGCTGGAGGCGCTGCTGGAGGGCATGGGCCTGAGCGAAATGCAGCCGGTGCCGCAGTTTGACCGGGAAAATATGCGTCAGCTGGGGCAGATCCTGGGCATGTTCTCGCAGGGAACCGTGGCGCTGCTTTCGTCGCGCTCCATCCTCAAGCGCGGGGTAAAGGCCGATATGACCATGGTGCTCGACGATGCCAACAACCCGTTCAAGCTGCTGCCAACCGGTAAAACGGTCCTGATCCAGATGTTCGGCACGCCGATGCCGGGCTTTATGCCGCCGACCAAATCGGTGCGTGATGCACTGATCGATCTTCAGGCGCACCAGCTGGGGATGATCTCCGGTATCCGCGCCATTATCGCCGCTATGCTGCAATCCTTTAACCCGGAACAGCTGGAAGAGCAGGCGAAGCAGAACGGGATGACGTCGCGCCTGGCGCTGCCGGGCAGCCGTAAAGCCGCGCTGTGGGATTATTTCGTTCGCAGCTATGGCGAGACGGCGGGCGAGATCGAGGACGACTTCCATACCCTGTTTGGCGAAGCCTTCCTCCATGCCTATGACATGGAGGTCAATCAGTACAAAGACTCACAAAGCGGATCCGAAGAAAAATGAATATCGCAACGGCTTCTCTCTCCCGCCAGGGGACGCGCGCCAGCAACCAGGATCAGACGGGAGAAACCATCGGGGAACGTTCAGCCTGCTTTGTCGTCTGTGACGGCATTGCGGGCCTGCCGGGCGGCGAGGTGGCCGCTGAGCTGGCCCGCAACAGCATTATTTCCCGCTTTGACGGCGACAAGCACCTGAATGCGCAGCATATTCGTGACTACGTCCAAACGGCGAACCGCACCATCCTCAGCGAACAACAGGCCGTGCAGGACTATCGCCGGATGGGTACCACGCTGGTCAGCCTGTTTATCGACAGGGATTACCGTCTGGCTTACTGGGCGCACGCTGGAGACAGCCGCCTGTACCTGTTTCGCCGCGGCTGGCTGTGGCACGTCACCACCGACCACAGCCTGGTGCAGCAGATGAAAGATGCCGGGCATCAGACCGACGATCTCAACAGCAACCTCCTGTATCTGGCGCTGGGTATTGAGAATGGCGGACCGGAAGCGAGCTACAGCGATGTCGTGCAGGTTGAAGACGGTGATGCGTTTTTACTCTGCACCGACGGTTTCTGGCACGGCGTCAGCGAAGAGCAGATGAAACAGTCGCTGCACATGGTCAATACGCCACAGGAGTGGCTGACCTTGATGAACCAAATCATTCAAAAGAATGCTGAACAGGAGGGCAATGCTCAGGATAACTATACCGCCGTGGCGGTGTGGATGGGCAACCCTCAGGACACCACTTTGCTGCATACGCTCTCTGACGCAGCACAATTTCTTCCCTGCGGAACTGATTAGACACACAAGGATTGATATGAAACTTTGGCTATCGGGTTTGGCTCTTCTGACGGTGGCGACCACCGCACAGGCTGAAAACTTCCGCATCGTGCAGTCTCCTGCGCAGAAGCTGGATATCTGGATCGACAACATTAAAGACAATACGCCGCAAAGCTGGTGTAAGGCGGACGTGGCGCTGCGTATCGTGGCGAACGGCAAGAAAGAGGTTTCTGTGCTGGAAAACTTCGTGCCGCGCCTTGGCTCGCTGCTGGAGCACCAGTGCAGCAAACTGAATACCCTGAACTGGACGCTTAACGATCCGGAAGGCACGACGCTTGCCCGGGGCACAGCGGCTAAAGCGCAGGACTGGGCGCTGGTGGTGAAACAGCAGGAAACGGCGGCGGCAACGACCACCACCTCAGGCGCGCTGCTACCGCCTGACCAGAATCCGGAGACGCACACCGTGGCGGCAGATCGTACGCCATGGCAGGAGTTCACCCTTCAGGACGGTTGCCACCTGCGCACCTTCTGGGAGGGCGGTTCCTCCGCGCCAGCGCTGTTTATTCCCGATTCCGACACCACTCGCTGCGGCAACGGCAGCTGGCTCAGCGGCCACACCGTGGTGACGCAGAATCGTAACGGGACGCAGAAAGCGATTCCGGTCACCTACATTCACGGCTTCCCGGTGATGGGACTGAACAACGCGGTCGATCCTGAAAAGGCGCTGATCACCTCCGTCAACAAAGAGCGCATGGTCTTCAGCACCCCGAACAGCGATCAGAGCTGGATGATCCTGCCGTACGACAGCACCCTGAACGGCTGGAAGAGCAACGGCACGGTGGCGGTGGAAATCACCCGTGAGATCGCCAGCGACGACGCCAGACTCCAGGCGCGTATCGCAGAGGTGAAGAAGATCTGGAGCGCATGGATTATACCGGGCGCGGAGCTGAACGTTGTTCTGATTGACACGCTGCGTCCGCAGCTACGCGATCCGGCTGTGGGCGCCTGGCGCGCGGCGAATTAAGGAGGGGCTATGAATACGCTTTATCAACGTCTGGCGGGTGAGTCGATTAGCGACGCGCTGCTTCGCCTGGAAGCCGAAATCAAAGCTCGTCCGGCGGATGCCGATCTGCGCGCTGCGTTTGTGCAGTTTCTGATCCTCAGCGGCAACTGGGCGCGCGCCCTGACCCAGCTGAAAAGCTGGCTGGCGCTGAAGCCGCAGGCAAAACCAACCGTGACGCTGCTGGAGCAGGCCATTCAGGGTGAACAGCAGCGGGCGCGCGTGTTCGCGGGAGAGGTACGACCGGCAATGCCCGAGGCGCAGTGGCCGTGGCTGACCACGTTAGCCCAGGCGCTGAGCGAAAGCGCAGGGCATGCGCAAACGCTGCGCCTGGCAGCACTCGAACAGGCCCCGGCAAGCCGCGGGCAGGTCACGCTGGAGAATGAAGAGAGCCACACCTTTGAATGGCTGATGGACGGCGATGCCCGTCTGGGGCCGGTGTGTGAAACCCTGGTCAATGGCCGTTATTTCTGGGTGCCGTTCTGCGCCATCGACACGATCCGTTTTCAGGCTCCGGACAGCGTGACCGATCTGGTGTGGCGTCATGCGCTGGTCCGCCTCACGGACGGCACCGAGCAGGTGTGTCAGATCCCGGCGCGTTATCCGTTTGCTGACGGAGCGCCAGACAGCGTTATGCTGGGGCGCACCACCGAGTGGCTTCCACTCGACGATGACGGCACCCTGTATGAAGGCATGGGGCAGAAAGCCTGGCTGAGCGAGCAAAGCGAAAGCCCGCTGCTCACCCTGAGCCTGGTGACGTTCGCCGCGGATGGCGCGGATGAGTAATCCCGCTGGCGAAGGCGATCTGCTGCGCAGCGGCTGGCAGGCCCGCAGCAGACAGGAGAAAGTGGGGGCGCGCGACAAAATGCAGCCGTCACTGCTGGATCGCCTGACGGATAACGATCCGGAAAAAAAACGCGAGTCCGCCAACAGTAATCTGATTACCCACGCCGCGCTGCGTCGTAACGTCCTGCGGGATTTACAGTGGTTGTTTAACACCATTAACCACGATGCCTCCAGCGATCTGAGTGGTCTGACGCAGGTGAGCCGTTCCGTCGTTAACTTTGGCGTGGCGCCGCTGGCGGGGAAAAGAATGTCCGATATCGAATGGCACGACATTCAGCGCAAGCTCACCGAAGCGATTATTAACTTTGAACCGCGGATCCTGCCGCAGGGGCTTCAGGTTCGCTGCGTGTCCGATACCTCCTCATTAGATCTGCACAACGTGCTGTCTATCGAAATCAAAGGCCGCCTGTGGTGCGTACCGTATCCGCTGGAGTTTCTCTTTCGCACCGACGTCGATCTTGAGAACGGCCATTTTGAACTGAAGGATGCGGGGTAATTATGGAAAGCAAACTGCTCGAATATTACAACCGTGAACTGGCCTATCTGCGCGAGATGGGCGCGGAGTTCGCCGAACGCTACCCAAAAGTGGCGGGGCGGCTCGGCATGCGCGGCATCGAAGTGGCGGATCCGTACATAGAGCGCCTGATGGAAGGTTTCGCCTTCCTGACCTCCCGCGTGCAGATGAAAATGGACGCCGAATTTCCACGCTTTTCACAGCGTATGCTTGAGATGATTGCGCCAAATTACCTGGCGCCTACGCCGTCGATGGCGATCGCTGAGATTCAGCCCGACAGCAGCCGGGGCGACCTGAGCAAAGGCTTTATTGTGCCGCGCGGCACCATGATGGACAGCCTGGCGCTGAAAAAAACCGGCGTTACGTGCAGCTATACCACGGCGCACGAGGTCAACCTGCTGCCGTTAAAAATTGAGCGGATCGAGCTGGGCGGCGTTCCCGCCGATCTGCCGCTGGCCCAGCTCGGCCTGAGCCAGCGGGGGATCAGCAGCGCCTTACGGATCCGCATTGCCTGCGATGGCCCGCAGCATCTTGGGCACCTGGATTTTGACCGCCTGGAGTTCTTCTTAAGCGGCCCGGACATCGAGGCGCTGAAGCTGCTGGAGCTGGTGATGGAGCACCACGCGGGTATTGTCTGCCAGACGGTCAGCAAGCAGCCCCAGCGCCAGCTGCTGTCGTCTGACGCCCTGCGTCAGGAAGGCTTTGATGCGGATCAGGCGCTGCTCCCGGACGATCTGCGTAACTTCGACGGCTATCGCCTGTTGCAGGAGTACTTTGCGTTCCCGGCGCGTTTTCGCTTCATCAGCCTGAGCGGGCTGGGCAAGCTGATCCAGCGCTGCGAAGACGAAAAAGCGTTTGATATCTTCGTTCTGCTCGACAAGAGCGACGATCAGCTGGAGCGCGTGGTGGAAGCCAGCCACATGGCGCTGCACTGTACGCCGGTGATCAACCTGTTCCCGAAAGTGGCGGCCCGGCAGAAGCTGAGCGAAAGCCAGCATGAATACCATCTGGTGGTCGATAACATCCGCCCGCTGGATTATGAAATTTATGCTGTGAAAAAAATCTATGCCAGTGCGGATGGTCAGCGGGACGACCAGACGTTTCGTCCGTTCTGGAGTACCTGGAGCGGAGACGCGGGCAACTACGGCGCCTATTTTTCCCTGCGCCGTGAACAGCGCGTCCTCTCTGAACACGCGCTGCGCTACGGCACCCGTACGGGCTATATCGGCTCGGAGGTCTTCGTCTCGCTGGTGGATGCGCAGCACGCGCCGTGGCAGGAGAATTTGCGCTACATTTCCGCCGAGGTGCTGTGTACCAGCCGCGACCTGCCGCTGATGCTCCAGCAGGAGCTTGGGCAGTTTATTATGGCCGACTCCATGCCGGTGAAGGCGTTAACCCTGCGTAAAGGCCCGACGCCGCCGCGTCCGGCGCTGGCGGAAGGGTTCAGTACCTGGCGGCTCATCAGCCAGCTGCAAATGAACTACCTCAGCCTGATGGACAGCGAAAACGAAGAGGGCGCTGCCGCGCTGCGTCAGCTGTTAGGGCTGTACGCTAACCTCGCCGAGACGCCGGTTGCCCGTCAGGTGGATGGCGTTCGTCACTGCGTGCTGGAGCCGGTGCACCGCCGCGTGCCGGAACCCGGCCCGGTGGTGTTCGCCCGCGGGATCGGCATCACCCTGACGGTGGACGAACGCGCCTTTTCCGGTGCCAGCCCGTGGCTTTTCGGCAGCGTGCTGGAACGCCTTTTTGCCCGCCTGGTCTCCATCAACAGCTTTACGGAGTTCACGCTCAAGAGCCAGCAGCGCGGCGAAATTGGCTACTGGGCGCCGCGCATGGGTAAAAGGGCGCTGGTATGAGTGAAGTTGCCCCTGCAACGCTGCGCGTGCATCGCCTGACGCCGCTGCCCGATGCGTTCTGGCGCGGAGTGCGCGAGACGCCGTGGCGCTACGATCTGTTTCAGCTGTTAAGACGTATTGATGCCCAGGGCGGAGAACGTTACCCGCTGGGGCGCGCGCCGCTGCCTAAATTTGAGCCGCTGCGTATTGGTCAGCAGCCTTCAATGGGGTTTGCGCCGTCAACGGTTGCCGAGGTCCGGCAGCGGGAAGAGAACGGACTGCATGAGGTTTCCATTCTGAGCTTCGGCCTGTTTGGTCCTAACGGCCCACTGCCGGTGCACATGACCGAGTATGCCCGCGAGCGTATTCATCATCATCAGGATCACAGCCTCAGCGCGTTTGCCGACCTCTTTCACCACCGCCTGACGCTGCTGTTTTACCGCGCCTGGGCGGACGCGCAGCCTGCCGTTTCACTGGATCGCGACGACAACAGGCGCTTCGAAGGGTATCTTGCATCGCTGATTGGCATGGGTCAGCCCGGCCAGATGTCGAAAGGCAGCCTGAGCCCGCATGCCCGCTTTACTCACGCCGGTCACCTGACCCGCCATGGGCGGGACCCGGAAGGGCTGGAGAAGATCCTGCGCAACTATTTCAACATTCCGGTCAGGTTGGTGGCCAATGTACCGCAGTGGATGCCGCTCTCAACGCGGGAGCAGGCACAGCTGGGTGAGGGGCGTCGCCTGCCGCGCATGGGGGAGTCCGCTTTTCTCGGCATTGCGGTACGCGACGTGCAGCATAAATTTCGTCTTGAGATTGGCCCGTTGAGCGCAGACGAATACAACCGTTTTCTGCCGGGTGAAGGGTGGGTCACCGAGCTGCGCGACTGGGTGCGACAGTACGCCGGGGTGGAATTTGAATGGGAAACACGGGTGATCCTGCGCGCCGATGCGGTGCAGGGCACCACGCTCGGCAGCGCCGGGCGATTAGGGTACAACACCTGGCTGGGCCTTCAGCCTCAGCCTGTTCCGCGTGGCGATCTGGTGTATCGCGCAGAGCGATAATCCTTCCGTATACCGAATCATTGTTAATGGAAACTAACATGTCAGAAATTAGCCGTGCCGTGCTTTTCGGCAAACTGGATACGCTGTTATTTACCTCTCTGGAAAGCGCGACTGCCTTCTGTAAGCTGCGCGGCAACCCGTACGTTGAGCTGGTGCACTGGCTGCATCAGCTGATGCAGCAGCAGGATGGCGATCTGCAACAGGTCATCCGTCACTTCGCCCTTGATGAACAGCAGCTGACGCGCGATATCGTGGCGGCTCTGGATGCCCTGCCGCGTGGCGCGAGTTCCGTCTCTGACCTTTCCGAGCATATCGACAGCGCCGTCGAGCGCGCCTGGGTCTACGGCTCGCTGAAGTTTGGCGTCAGCCGCATCCGCGGCGGCCATTTGTTGATCGGCATACTGAAAACGTGGAATCTGGCTAACGTGCTGAAAAGTATTTCGGCGCAGTTCACCCGTCTTAACGTCGAGGTGCTGATCGAGCAGTTCGACGCTATTTGCGCCAGCAGCAAAGAGAGCCAGCAGGCCGCCGCCGCTGCGGACGCAGCTGCCGGGGCAGTACCGGCTGCGCAGGGCACGCTGGCGCAGTATGGTCAGGATCTGACGGCGCGCGCCCGGGATGGGAAAATTGACCCGGTGGTGGGGCGCGATGAAGAGATCCGCCAGATGGTCGATATTCTGATGCGTCGTCGCCAGAACAACCCCCTGCTGACCGGGGAAGCTGGCGTCGGGAAAACGGCAGTGGTGGAAGGGCTGGCGCTGCGTATCGCTGACGGCGACGTGCCTGAGCCGCTGCAAAACGTTCAGCTGTGGCTGCTGGATATCGGCATGCTTCAGGCCGGAGCGGGCATGAAAGGGGAATTTGAGGCGCGCCTCCAGGCGCTGATTAACGAGGTGCAGTCCAGCGCCACGCCGATTATTCTGTTTATCGATGAGATCCACACCCTGATTGGCGCTGGCGGCCAGCAGGGCACCGGCGATGCCGCTAACCTGCTCAAGCCTGCCCTGGCGCGTGGGCAACTGCGCACCATTGGCGCGACCACCTGGGCGGAATACAAAAAATACATTGAGAAAGATCCGGCGCTGACCCGCCGTTTCCAGACCGTACAGGTTCACGAGCCGGATGAAGCGAAAGCTGTATTGATGCTGCGCAGCACCGTGTCGCCGCTGGAAACTCATCATCAGGTTTTACTCCTCGACGAAGCGGTCAGCGCGGCGGTGAAACTGTCGCATCGCTATATTCCTGCGCGTCAGCTGCCGGATAAAGCAGTGGCGCTGCTGGATACCGCCTGCGCGCGCGTGGCCGTCAGCCAGAGCGCGCCGCCTGCCCAGCTGGAAGACTGCCTGCGTCATCTGGCGGCCCTGGACGTGGAGCTGGAGATTGCCGAACGTGAAGCGCGCGTGGGGGCGGGCGATCCGGCGCGCGTGGCGACATTAAGCGCCGAACGTGACGCGTTCGAAACCCAACGCGAGGCCCTGGCTAGTCGCTGGGAAGAAGAGCGCACGCGGGTGCAGGAAATTATCCGTCTGCGTGCCGCACTGTTTGCGGCGAGTGATGAGGATACGGCTGAACTGCGCGGCCAGCTGGCAGAACAGCAGCAGGCGCTGAAGACCTTACAGGGTGACGAACCGCTGCTGTTTGCGGCGGTCGATGAAAACGTGGTGGCTGCGGTGGTTTCGGACTGGACCGGGATCCCGCTGGGCCGGATGGTGAAAAATGAGATCGACGCGGTGCTGAACCTGGCTGATACGCTGAACCAGCGGGTTATTGGTCAGCGTCACGGTCTGGATCTGATTGCCCGTCGGGTAAAAACCTCGCGGGCGAAGCTTGACGATCCGAACAAACCGGTCGGCGTATTTATGCTCTGCGGGCCGTCCGGCGTGGGCAAAACCGAAACCGCGCTGGCGCTGGCGGAGTCGCTTTACGGCGGCGAGCAGAACGTCATTACCATCAACATGAGTGAATTCCAGGAAGCGCACACCGTTTCGACGTTAAAAGGTGCGCCTCCGGGCTATGTGGGCTATGGTGAAGGCGGCGTCTTAACCGAGGCCGTGCGCCGCCGTCCCTACAGCGTGGTGCTGCTGGACGAAATTGAAAAAGCGCACCCGGACGTGCACGAGATCTTCTTCCAGGTCTTCGACAAGGGCTGGATGGAGGACGGTGAAGGGCGTCACATTGATTTCCGTAACACTATTATTATTCTGACCTCTAATGTCGGTACCGAGCTGATCGCAGCCATGTGCGCCGACCCGGAACTGATGCCGGATCCTGATGCGTTAAGTGGCGCCCTGCGCCAGCCGCTACTGGAGGTGTTCCCACCTGCGCTGCTGGGCCGCCTGCTGGTGGTGCCGTATTACCCTCTGAGCGACGAGATGCTGGGGCAGATTGTGCGTCTTCAGCTCAGGCGCATTCAGCGTCGTCTGGAAGAGAATCACAATATTATTTCTGAATTTGACGACAGCGTGGTCGAACAGATTGTTCAGCGCTGTACCGAGGTTGAGTCGGGCGGGCGTATGGTGGATGCGATTCTGACCAATACGTTGCTGCCTCAGATGAGCCAGATTTTACTTACCGCCAGCCGCAGCGACGAGCAATACCGACGTCTGCATGTCACCTGCGAGCAGGGCGAGTTCCACTGTCAGTTTGCCGCGTAATAATCATCAAGAGAACTGTAAAAGATGACGGATAATGATAACAATCGGACTGTCCCAAACGCGCTCCCGGTCGGGTACCGTTTCAATGAGTTTGAGATAAAAGAGGTGATTGGCGGCGGCGGATTCGGCATCGTCTATCGCGCCTGGGATCACCAGCTCGAACGCACTATCGCTATCAAAGAGTTTATGCCTTCCTCCCTCGCCGTGCGCGGCGAGGATATGACGCTGGTGCTGCGCAGCGAGCGCTTCGGCAAAGCGTTTTCTGCCGGTCTGAACAGCTTCATTCAGGAAGCCCGCCTGCTGGCGCGCTTTAACCACCCGAACCTGCTGCACGTGCTGCGCTTCTGGGTGCAAAACGACACGGCCTATATGGGGACGCTGTTTTACAGCGGCACCACGCTGTCGCGTCTGCGCGAAGAGAAACCGGAGCTGATTAACGAGGCGTGGATCCGCCGCATGCTGCCAATGCTCTTCGGCGCCATCAAAACGATCCACGATGAGGGCTACCTGCACCGCGACATCTCGCTGGATAACATTCAGATTCAGGATAACGGCCTGCCGGTGCTGCTCGATTTCGGATCGGCGCGCCGCACCATCGGTAATCTCTCGGATGAGACGGAAACCATGCTGCGTCCGGGTTTTGCGCCTATCGAGCAGTATACCGACGACAATGAAAGCGAGCAGGGGCCGTGGACGGATATCTACGCGCTCGGCGCCGTATTGCGCACCCTCATCGTCGGCTCTCCGCCACCGGTCAGCGTGGTGCGTTCGATTCAGGACACCTGCAAACCACTGGTGGAACTGATGCCGCAGGGGTATTCCATTCCGCTGCTTCAGGCCATCGACAAGGCGCTGGCGCTGCATATGGAAGACCGTCCGCAATCCATCGAAGAGTTTGCGGCGCTGATCGAGATGCCCGTCGCCGGTATCGACGAGGTGCTGACCGCGAAGAAGACCGGCACGATGCTGGTGCCGGTGGAAGAGGAGACATCTGCTTCCGCGCTGGACTGGCGACGTTACAAGCTTCCGGGGCTGGTGGCCGCGGGCGTGCTGGTTGGGGTGGTTGCCGGTGCGATGCTGTTCGGCGGCGGCAGCCAGGAAACGCCAGCGCAGACGGCGCAAACCCC
>OKPG01000126.1_pt1 | contig 12971 bp, 9 predicted proteins | sample 1612331 | NCBI WGS metagenome assembly OKPG01 (sample SAMN04436790, study PRJEB24849) | human gut metagenome | biome: human gut; feature: NICU; material: stool | host: Homo sapiens | place: USA: Saint Louis, MO | collected 2011-04-21
GATCGGCCAGGCCCAGAATCGGGTCGGCAGGAGCGGCGGTAATGTTCTCAAACATGACGAAGTTCCATTGTGATTACAGAAGTGAAATCCGCTATCAGGTTAACGGTAGATTTACAAAATGCCAACCGTTTGCGACGAAAAGCGTGCGGCTTTTCAAAAGTCGCTATTATTTTCTCTCGGGAATAAAAAAACAGGGCCGAAGCCCTGTTCATTAAGCATATAGCAACGAGGTGTGCTGATTAGAACTGGTAAACCAGACCCAGAGCCACGATGTCGTCGTTGTTGATGCCCAGCTTGTTGTCGTCTTTCAGCTGGTTGATCTGATAGTCAACATAGGTAGACATGTTTTTGTTGAAGTAGTAGGTCGCACCGATATCAACGTAGTTGATGTAGTCTTCGTCACCGATACCTTCTACGTCTTTCGCTTTAGATTTGTAGTAAGCGATGGATGGACGCAGGCCGAAATCGAACTGGTACTGAGCGACAACAGAGAAGTCCTGAGACTTGTTAGCGAAACCACGGCTGCCCAGGCGCGCTGCGTTACGCATTTCGCCATAAATGGCTGCCAGGTAGATGTTGTTCGCGTCGTACTTCAGGCCGGTTGCCCACTGTTCAGCTTTGTCGCCTTCACCCCATTCCAGAGTCTGCTGGTTGTTGGTACGGTCAGCGGCGCCATAAGCACCGACAATGCCGAAGCCTTCGTAGTCATAGCTCAGAGAGGTCGCCCAGCCGTCGCCGTTGGAACGTACCGCGTCATCACGTTCATTTTTGCCCAGGTACTGAACACCAAAGTTCAGACCGTCAACCAGGCCGAAGAAGTTGCTGTTACGGTAAGTCGCCAGACCACCCGTACGGCCTGCGAAGAAGTTATCGCTCGCGCCGGTGTCGCCGCCGAACTCAGGCAGCATATCGGTGATGCCGATTGCGTCATAGACCAGACCGTAGTTACGACCGTAGTCGAAGGAACCTGCGTCACCAAATTTCAGACCTGCGAATGCCAGACGGGTTTTGTTGCCGTTCTGCGCATCGCCGCCTTCAGAGTTGTTACCCTGGAAATTGTATTCCCACTGACCGTAGCCAGTCAGCTGATCGTTGATCTGAGTTTCACCTTTGAAGCCCAGACGCGCGTAAGTGTTGTCGCCATCGTTGCCCGCGTAATCAGAGAAGTAATGCAGGCCAACTGCTTTCCCGTAAAGATCTAATTTGTTGCCGTCTTTGTTATAGATTTCAGCAGCGTTTGCTGCACCGGCTACCAGCAGGGCAGGGACTACCACTGCCAGGATATTGCGCTTCATCATTATTTATTACCCTCATTGGTTTTTTTATGACACTCGCCACTGCCGTCAATAAATTCTGTCAATAAATATTTCCGGAACTATTGATGAGAGTTAGGTGTCTTTATGTGTCTGACAGGCATCTTTCCATTCATAGAACCGTTTCGCTACACTGAAAGTGCTACAATCTTCAAGATTCAGTTACCAAAAGAAAATATGTGTAACTAAATATGTATTTTTGGGAACTTTGTGAAGCACCTCAAACTTCAGCGCGTTCTGGTGAATTAAACCTCCACTTTATTCTTATATATATGATTTCCTTATGTTTAATTTAGCTAAAGGCCTTTCGTATAAACAGAAGTTAAACGGCTAATTTTTTCTTATAATCGACAAAAGCCATCCAGATGGCTGTGAAAGTGGTTGTTTTTTGTGCTATTGCGTAAGGATTATATTAAGCGCAATAAGAATAGGGTTATTTTTTTGTCTAAGAATATTTCGTGGAAACAAAACGTAACAGGTAGAGGGAATTGCGGGGTTGTGGTTTATAGACGCTTACTTTTGACTGACGAAAACTGACATTGCAGGATAAAATAATGGCCAGCATTTGCTGGCCATTAATGATTTGGTCGGTTAGAAACTTGCGTTACGCGGTGTGCGTGGGAACGGAATCACATCACGTACGTTCTGAACACCTGTTACGTAAGCAATCAGACGTTCGAAGCCCAGGCCAAAGCCAGAGTGCGGAACGGTGCCGTAGCGACGGAGATCGCGATACCAGCTGTAGTCCGCCGGGTTCAGGCCCATCTCCTGCATACGCGCGTCCAGCACATCCAGGCGCTCTTCACGCTGGGAGCCACCGATGATCTCACCGATGCCCGGCGCCAGAACATCCATCGCGGCAACGGTTTTACCATCTTCGTTAAGGCGCATATAGAACGCCTTAATGTCTTTCGGATAGTTTTTCACCACAACCGGTGCTTTGAAGTGCTTCTCTGCCAGATAACGTTCATGCTCGGAGGAGAGATCCACGCCCCAGTAAACCGGGTTTTCGAATTTCTCACCGCATTTTTCCAGGATAGCGACCGCGTCGGTGTAATCCACCTGCGCGAAGTCTGCGGAGACGAAGCGTTCAAGACGGGCGATGGCGTCGTTATCGACACGCTCAGCGAAGAATTTCATGTCGTCTGCGCGTTCTTCGAGAACGGCTTTGAACACGTATTTCAGCATCGCTTCTGCCAGGCCAGCCACGTCATTCAGATCGGCAAAGGCGACTTCCGGCTCCAGCATCCAGAATTCCGCCAGGTGACGGCTGGTGTTAGAGTTTTCCGCACGGAAGGTTGGGCCGAAGGTGTAGATCTTAGACAGCGCACAGGCGTAGGTTTCGCCGTTGAGCTGGCCGGAAACCGTCAGGAAGGCTTCTTTACCAAAGAAGTCTTTGTCGTAATCGACTTTTCCTTCCGGCGTACGTGGCAGGTTTTCCATATCCAGCGTTGAAACGCGGAACATTTCACCTGCGCCTTCGGTATCGGATGCCGTGATCAGCGGAGTAGACACCCAGAAGTAACCCTGCTCGTCAAAGAATCGATGCAGCGCCTGCGCCAGCGTATGACGCACGCGCGCCACTGCACCAATAAGGTTGGTGCGCGGACGCAGGTGCGCAACTTCACGCAGATATTCGATGCTGTGACGCTTTGCAGCCATCGGATAGGTGTCCGGATCTTCAACCCAGCCGGTCACTTCCACCGAGGTCGCCTGAATTTCGTAGCTCTGACCCTGGCCCGGAGAGGCCACCACAACACCGGTGACGATCACGGAACAGCCGGTTGTCAGGTGCAGAACGTCATCATTGTAATTGGGCAGAGAATTATTAATGACGGCCTGTACAGGATCAAAGCAGGAACCGTCATAGACGGCGAGGAAGGAGATGCCAGCTTTAGAATCTCGGCGAGTACGCACCCATCCGCGCACGGTGACCTCCTGGTCAACGGCGACACGGCCCTGGAGTACGTCGGCTACAGGCACAACGCTCATAATATTCTCTCTGTTAATAGTCGGAAAAATAAACACTTGTCCGCCCTGATAGGGGGGATATCTATGTTACCTGCCATCCGCTATCAGACAAGTAAATTTCACCGTCTTAAGAGAAGAAATAAGAAATTAATAAGAGAAGGGGAGCCATGAAGGCTCCCCCGAAGCCGTTAACTGGCTTTTTTAACCTGAGGCAGATCGAAGGCTTTACGTAATGCGCGGACAAACGCTTTGTCATGGCAGATGGTTTTGCCCGGGCTGTCGGAAAGCTTCGCGACCGGCTTACCGTTACATTCCACTAGCTTTATGACGATGTTCAGCGGTTTCACCTGGGGGATATCACAGGTTAAGCGCGTACCAATTCCGAAACTCAGGTTCACCCGCGATGAGAAGTGGCGATAAAGGTCGACGGCTTTCGCCAGGTCAAGGTTATCGGAGAAGACCAGCACCTTACTCATGGGATCGATACCCAGTTTTTCGTAATGGGCGATGGCTTTCTCACCCCATTCAACCGGGTCCCCGGAATCATGGCGCAAACCCTGGTAGCGTTCGGCAAACTCAGGGCCAAAGTCGCGCAGGAACGCGTCCATGGTAATGCAGTCGGTAAGGGCAATACCCAGCCGATCCGGGTATTCCTCAAGCCACGCGGCGAGGGCGGCGCGCTGGCTGTTGGCAAGGTCAGGGCTGATCTGCTGGTGCGCCTGGAACCATTCGTGCGCCTGGGTACCCATCGGCGTTAAATCAAGGCGACGCGCCAGATCGTAGTTACTGGTGCCAACGAACCACGGCTCCTGTTGCAGACGTCTGACAATGGCTTCCTGAACCTCGCGAGAGAAGCGGCGGCGCGTGCCAAAGTCCATCAGACGGAAGCGGGACATATCCAGCCCTTCTGTCAGTCTGGAAAACTCAACGAGTTTATTCTCCAGAGCAGCAACCGCCTGCGTTACACCGGTTTCAGGGGAGCGATAGCGGTGGGCCAGCTCGCTGATCACGGCCAGAAGCGGCACTTCCCACATGATCACTTCGCGCCACGGGCCGGTCAGACGAATGTCCAGCTTGCCGTTATCATTGGTGACGGTGACCTGTTCCGGCTTATAGCGGAACTCACGCAGCCAGTTCAGATAGTCCGCTTTAAAGAAAGGCAGGCCTGAAAGCCACTGATATTCGTCATCGGTGAGCGCCAGATGCTGCATGGCATCGACCTGTTCACGAATGGAATCTGCGTAGATACCCAGCAAGTCGTCACCCCGGCAGCGAAATTCCGCCGCAACATGAACATCATGATAGTGGTGAAACACGGCTTGCTGCATATGCAGCTTGTACGCGTCGGTATCCAGCAACGTATGCAGAACCGGAGAAGCGAATTGAGTCATAGGTGCGCTGTAGCATCCTCTCACGGGAGCGTTTAGTACAATAAACAACTCCGGAGTATACCCTGTTTAGTGATTTATTGAACCCCGATCACAACATAAGCACACTTTATGGTCGAGCGCATTTCGTGCCCCGTGTTATAAAAATGTAGCAAAAACGGCGTTGTGCCTGAAAAGATGAACATTCTGCATAGCGCGTTTTACACAACCGGAATATATTGAATCGTTACTCGACAAACGATGCATAAGGTTTTCTATGACACAACAGCCACAAGCTAAATACCGCCACGACTACCGTGCGCCGGATTACCTGATAAGCGATATCGATCTGACCTTCGACCTGGATGCCACAAAAACCGTCGTCACGGCGGTAAGCCAGGTGACGCGCCAGAGCGCGACAGCCGTGCCGCTGCGTCTGGATGGTGAAGACCTGACGCTGGTTTCCCTGCATATTAATGATGAAGCCTGGTCAGACTATAAAGAAGAAGGCAACCAGCTGGTCATCGACAACCTGCCGGAACGCTTTACCCTGCGCATCGTGAATGAAATCAGCCCTGCCGCCAATACCGCGCTGGAAGGGCTTTACCAGTCAGGCGTAGCCCTGTGCACCCAATGTGAAGCCGAAGGGTTCCGCCACATTACCTGGTATCTGGATCGCCCGGACGTCCTGGCGCGCTTTACCACCAAAATTATTGCCGACAAAACGCTGTACCCGTACCTGCTTTCCAACGGCAACCGGATTGGTGAAGGGGAACTGGAGAATGGCCGTCACTGGGTACAGTGGCAGGATCCGTTCCCTAAACCATGCTATCTGTTTGCGCTGGTGGCGGGCGATTTCGATGTTCTGCGCGACACCTTTAAAACGCGCTCTGGCCGTGAAGTCGCGCTGGAGCTGTTCGTGGACCGTGGCAACCTTGACCGCGCCCCGTGGGCCATGACTTCCCTCATCAACTCCATGAAGTGGGATGAAACGCGCTTTGGCCTCGAATATGACCTCGACATCTATATGATCGTTGCTGTCGATTTCTTCAATATGGGCGCGATGGAGAATAAAGGTCTTAACATCTTCAACTCCAAATACGTGCTGGCGCGTACCGATACCGCAACGGATAAAGATTACCTCGATATCGAACGCGTTATCGGCCACGAATATTTCCATAACTGGACCGGGAACCGCGTCACCTGCCGCGACTGGTTCCAGCTGAGCCTGAAAGAGGGCTTAACCGTCTTCCGCGATCAGGAGTTCAGCTCCGATCTGGGATCGCGGGCGGTAAACCGCATCAACAACGTGCGCACCATGCGTGGTCTGCAATTTGCAGAAGATGCCAGCCCAATGGCCCATCCGATCCGCCCGGATAAAGTCATTGAGATGAATAACTTCTACACCCTGACGGTGTACGAAAAAGGCGCTGAAATTATCCGCATGATCCACACCCTGCTGGGCGAAGCGAATTTCCAGAAAGGGATGCAGCTTTACTTCGAGCGTCATGACGGCAGTGCGGCCACCTGCGACGATTTCGTCCAGGCGATGGAAGACGCCTCTAACGTGGATCTGTCTCATTTCCGCCGCTGGTACAGCCAGGCCGGTACGCCGATTGTGACGGTCAAAGACGACTACAACCCGGAAACTGAGCAGTACACGCTGACCATCAGCCAGCGCACACCGCCAACGGCGGAGCAGGAAGAGAAACATCCGCTGCACATTCCGTTCAGCGTTGAGCTGTACGACAACGAAGGCAACGTGATCCCGCTACAGAAGGGCGGTCACCCGGTACATAACGTGCTGAATGTGACCCAGGCAGAGCAGACCTTTATCTTCGATAACGTCTATTTCCAGCCTGTTCCTGCCCTGCTGTGCGAGTTCTCCGCGCCGGTGAAACTCGAATACAAGTGGAGCGATCAGCAACTGACGTTCCTGATGCGTTACGCGCGCAACGATTTCTCGCGCTGGGATGCGGCACAAAGCCTGCTGGCGACCTACATCAAGCTGAACGTCAACCGTTACCAGCAGGGCCAGCCGCTGACGCTGCCGGTTCATGTGGCAGACGCGTTCCGTGCCATCCTGCTGGATGAGAATATTGACCCGGCGCTGGCGGCTGAAATTTTGACGCTGCCGTCCGCGACTGAAATCGCCGAGCTGTTTGACATCATCGACCCCATTGCGATCGTCGCCGTGCGTGAAGCGCTGACCCGCACGCTGGCGACCGAGCTGGCGGACGAGTTCCTGGCGATTTACAACGCCAACAAGCTGGACGCGTATCGGGTGGAACATGCGGATATCGGTAAACGTTCCCTGCGCAATACCTGCCTGCGCTATCTGGCGTTTGGTGAGGCAGAGCTGGCGAACACGCTGGTGAGCAAGCAGTACCACGAAGCCGATAACATGACGGATGCGCTGGCTGCGCTGGCCGCAAGCGTTGCCGCCGAGCTGCCGTGCCGCGATGCGCTGATGCAGGAGTACGACGACAAGTGGCATCAGGATGGTCTGGTGATGGACAAGTGGTTCATTCTTCAGGCCACCAGCCCGGCAGCCGATGCGCTCAGCAACGTACGCAGCCTGCTGAAGCACCGTTCGTTCACCATGAGCAACCCGAACCGCGTCCGCTCGCTGATTGGCGCGTTTGCCAGCAGCAACCCGGCCGCGTTCCACGCCGAAGACGGCAGCGGATATCAGTTCATGGTTGAAATGCTGACCGAGCTGAACAGCCGTAACCCGCAGGTGGCGTCTCGTCTGATTGAGCCGCTGATCCGCCTGAAACGCTACGATGCGCAGCGTCAGGCGAAAATGCGTGCCGCACTTGAGCAGCTGAAAGGGCTGGAAAATTTGTCTGGCGATCTGTACGAGAAGATTACAAAGGCGCTGGCCTGATGTAAAAAAGCCCGGTGGCGCTTCGCTTACCGGGCCTACGATTTGCCCTTGCGCCGTGCTCCCTGTTGAAGAGGGCCGGGGTGAGGGCATCAGGCATTAGCCTTTATCCGCTGAATCTCCGCTTCTCCACGTTTCATCACTCTATCCAGCACTTCCGCCTCCAGCTCCGCCAGTCTGGCCGATCCCACCCGGCGAGGACGTGGAATATCCACCGTCAGATCCAGACCAATTTTACCCTCTTCTATTAACAGCACCCTGTCTGCCATTGCCACAGCTTCGCTTACGTCATGCGTCACCAGCAGCACCGTAAAGCCGTGCGTCTGCCAGAGGGTTTCAATCAGATCCTGCATCTCGATCCGCGTCAGGGCATCAAGCGCGCCGAGCGGTTCATCAAGCAGCAGCAGGCCGGGACGATGAATCAGCGCGCGTGCCAGGGCCACGCGCTGCTTTTGTCCACCCGACAGGGCCGCAGGCCACTCTCCCGCGCGATTCTCCAGCCCTACCGCGGCGAGTGCCTGCCGGGCGTCCTCCCGCCAGCTGCCCTTCAGGCCCAGCCCGACGTTATCCATCACCGTTTTCCACGGCAGCAGACGCGCGTCCTGAAACATCATGCGCGTATCATCCTGAATCGTGGACAGCGGCGTCGTGCCCGCCAGAATGTCACCACTGTTTGGCGCCTCCAGCCCGGCTAAAAGACGCAGCAGGGTACTCTTGCCGCCACCGCTGCGGCCAACAACGGCCACAAACTGTCCGGCAGGAATATGCAGATCCAGTGCATTCAGAATGGTGTTGTCGCCGTAGCGTTTGGTCACGCCGTTCAGCAGTAACGGTGTTCCCTGGTTCAGTCGTGCAGTATTCATGCTTTCGCCTCCTGAGCGGTGTAGGCCGGGTTCCAGCGCAGCCAGCTACGTTCCAGCCACTGGGCGCTGACGTCCGCAAGTTTGCCAAGCAGGGCATAAAGGATAATGGCAACCACCACCACGTCCGTTTGCAGGAACTCGCGGGCGTTCATCGCCAGATAACCAATGCCGGAGTTGGCCGAAATGGTTTCCGCCACGATCAGGGTTAGCCACATCAGGCCGAGCGCAAAACGCACCCCAACCATAATGGAGGGCAGGGCGCCCGGCAGGATCACATGGGTAAACAGGGCAAAACCTGACAGGCCATAGCTGCGGGCCATCTCAACCAGACCGCGATCGATATTGCGGATCCCATGCCAGGTATTGATATAAATCGGGAATAATGTTCCCAGCGCCACGAGGAAAATTTTGGCGCTCTCATCAATGCCGAACCACAGGATAACCAGCGGAATAAGCGCCAGATGCGGCACGTTACGCAGCATTTGAACGGAGGTATCCAGCAGCCGCTCACCCCAGCGGGACAGGCCGCTGATCAGCCCCAGCGTCAGGCCGATGCTCCCGCCAATCGAAAAGCCGATTACCGCGCGCCAGGAGCTGATGGCAAGATGTTGCCAAAGCTCACCGCTGGCGCTTAGCGACCAGAACGCTTCCACAACGCCCTCCGGAGAGGGCAAAATACGGCTCGACAGCCAGCCAGTTGAAGACGCCAGTTGCCAGACGAGGACAATGCCGACGGGCAGAAACCACGGTGCGGCGCGCAGCAGCCATTTTTGTGCGGTTGAAGACATGGTGGCTCCTTAACTTTGCGCGACTTTTCTCGGGATAAACGCATTCGCCACGGCTTCGCCCTGCAACTGAAGCTGACGTGGCTGCGGAATCTCCGGGATAGCGACATCCAGGTGCGGGAAGAGCAGTTCACCCACCTTGTAGGCCTCCTCCAGATGCGGGTAGCCAGACAGGATAAAGCTGTCGATCCCCAGCGCCGCGTATTCATTAATGCGTGCCGCTACGGTTGGACCGTCGCCGACCAGCGCCGTACCGGCGCCGCCACGCACCAGACCCACCCCGGCCCACAGGTTCGGGCTGATCTCAAGATTTTCACGCTTGCCGTTGTGCAGGGAGGCCATTCGGTGTTGGCCCACTGAGTCGGTTTTGGCAAACGCCGCCTGTGCTTTGGCGATAGTGTCGTCGTCCAGATGAGCGATCAGACGGTCGGCGGCTTGCCAGGCCTCGTCGTTGGTTTCGCGTACGATCACGTGCAGGCGAATGCCGAAGCGCACCGTACGGCCATGTTCTGCGGCTTTGGCGCGTACCTGAGCAACTTTCTCTTTAACCAGCTCCGGTGGCTCGCCCCAGGTCAGATAGAGATCGACCTGCTCAGCCGCCAGCTCCTGCGCCACGTCCGACGATCCGCCGAAATAAAGGGGAGGGCGCGGCTGCTGTACCGGCGGGAAGTAGAGTTGCGCATCGCGAACGTGGATATGTTTTCCTTCGAAGGTGACGGTTTCCCCTTCCAGCAGACGTCGCCAGACGCGGGTGAACTCTGCGGAGGCTTCATAGCGCTCGGTATGATCGAGAAAAACACCATCGCCCGCCAGCTCCTGCGGATCGCTGCCCGTCACCAGATTGAACAGCGCGCGGCCGTTGGAGAGCCTGTCCAGCGTTGCCGCCTGGCGTGCCGCGACGGTGGGCGACACCACGCTCGGGCGCAAGGCTACCAGGAATTTCAGGCGCTGGGTGACGGGGATCATCGACGCGGCAACCAGCCACGCATCCTCACATGAACGGCCCGTCGGGATCAGCACCCCGGTAAAACCGATGCGGTCTGCCGCCTGGGCGATCTGCTGTAGATAGCCGTGATCGACCGGGCGGGCGCCTTCTTCTGTGCCAAGATAGTGTCCATCACCGTGGGTGGGTAAAAACCAGAAAAGATTCAGACTCATGATTTTTTTCCTTCAATGCCAGCGGGTTGCCAGATGCGTTCGCGAATATTCACCTGCTTTGGAACTAGGCGGTTTTGATAAAAGAGGTCTGCCGTTTGCTGCTGGAGGGCGGCAACGTGGGCGTCAACCGGCGCTATGGTGGTGGGAGGACGGTGGTCAAGATAGGTGGCGATCACCGGTTCAGGCAGGCCCATGGTTTTTGCCAGTAGCGTGATGCTCTGCTGACGCTGGCTTTGGATCAGCGCATCGGCCTGAGAGAAGGTATCCAGCACCTGCTGAATAAATGCGCCATTTTTTTCAGCGTAAGGACGTGCCGCCAGGTAGAACGAACCGGTTTGTTTCAGGGTGGTGCCGTCTTTCAGCACCCGCACACCGCCCTGCAACAGTGCGGCGGAGTAGTACGGATCCCAGATAGCCCAGGCATCAACATTTTTTTGCTGAAACGCCGCGCGCGCATCGGCAGGCGTCAGGTAAACGGGCTGGATATCGGTGAATTTGAGGCTGGCCTCCTGCAACGCGCGCAGCAGCAGGTTGTGCGAGCTGGAACCTTTCTGAAAAGCAACCTTATGGCCTTTGAGATCGGCGACGCTTTTGATCTCGCTGTTTTCCGGCACCAAAATAACCTCTGCCTTCGGCTTGGCGGGTTCAACGCCAACGTAAACCAGATCCGCCCCGGCCGCCTGGGCAAAGATCGGCGGGATATCGCCGGTGCTGCCTAAATCAATACTCCCGACGTTCAGCGCCTCCAGCATCTGCGGTCCGGCAGGGAACTCGACCCATGAGAATTTGGTCTGCGGGAAACGTTTCTCCAGCAACGCATGGCTTTTCGCCAGCACCATGCTGACGCTGCCTTTCTGATAACCGATACGCAGGCTCTCCGGCGTTTTCTCCGCCGCCTGAGCCAGCGATGCCACTGCCAGCAGACCTGCCAGCCCGATACGGGTAACTGTTTTAAACATGCGCCACTCCTTGTGATTGATGAAATGCCGCCGCGTGGCGATCCCGACGATTAAGGGCGTGCCAGAATGTTTCAAGCGCGCTGTCGAGGCGGGTTTGCAGATTCGGCGTGAAATGCGGTTTATGCTGGTAGTCGATTACCTGTGAGTCGTCAGCGAAGACGCCATGCAGGATCTCCTGCGCTTTCAGCGCGTTCAGAACCGGCTTGAGGGCATAATCCACCGCCAGTAAATGGGCTACCGTACCGCCTGTGGCCAGCGGCAGGACGACCTTACCGTCCAGCGCGCGTTCGGGCAGCAGATCGAGCAGCGTTTTCAGTGCACCGGAAAAAGAGGCTTTATAAATTGGTGTCGCGACGACCAACCCGTCAGCACGCTTAAGTTGTTCGATCAGGGTTTTCAGCGCCGGGCTGTCGAAACGTGCGTAGAGCAGATCTTCAGGCGCGAAATTGTGCAAATTCCAGTGACACACTTCGACATCCAGAGCATTAAGCTTTTCGCGAGCGTATTCCAGCAGTGCGCTGGATCGAGAGGGGAAGCGGGGGCTTCCGGCCAGGGTAATGACGCGCATGGTTGCTCCTTATAACTAATTGTTTGCTTTTATCTAACATTCATAACAATTTTCAGGAGTGTGACATTGCGTGGTTATTCCACTAAATGATTTATCCTCAGGATGAATGCAGAAAAAAGCATAAGAAGCGAACCGATAAGTAAACGATTGCGTTTTACATGGCTTTTTTTGCCACAGGTCAATTCCCTTTCCGGGCGGGATCGCACATAATCCCCTCCCGGTTTGCACACCGGGAATCCAGGAGAGTTCATGTACTACCCCTTCGTTCGTAAAGCCCTTTTCCAGCTCGATCCTGAGCGCGCTCATGAATTTACATTTCAGCAGTTACGTCGTATTACAGGAACGCCTCTGGCCGCGCTGGTGCGTCAAAACGTGCCGGAAAAACCTGTCCAATGCATGGGCCTGACGTTCAAAAATCCACTGGGCCTTGCGGCCGGTCTGGACAAAAATGGCGAATGCATTGATGCACTCGGCGCGATGGGCTTTGGCTCGATCGAAATCGGGACAGTGACGCCGCGTCCGCAGCCGGGAAATGACAAGCCACGTCTGTTCCGCCTGGTTGAAGCCGAGGGGCTGATCAACCGCATGGGCTTTAATAACCTTGGCGTCGATCATCTGGTTGAGAACGTTAAGAAAGCCCATTTTGATGGTGTGCTGGGTATTAATATTGGCAAAAATAAAGACACGCCAGTCGAGCAGGGTAAAGATGACTATCTGATTTGTATGGAAAAAGTCTATGCCTATGCCGGTTATATCGCGGTGAATATATCCTCGCCTAACACCCCAGGGCTGCGTTCATTACAATATGGCGAAGCGCTCGACGATCTTCTTGGCGCCATTAAAAATAAACAAACGGCACTACAGGCGATCCACCATAAATATGTTCCGGTCGCGGTTAAGATCGCCCCGGATCTTTCGGCAGAGGAATTGATCCAGGTTGCCGACAGTTTAGTTCGCCATAATATTGATGGTGTGATTGCGACCAATACCACGCTCGATCGCTCCCTCGTCCAGGGAATGAAAAACTGTGACGAAGCGGGTGGATTAAGTGGCCGTCCGGTACAATTAAAAAGCACCGAAATTATTCGCGCACTCTCCGC
>OKPG01000129.1_pt1 | contig 12648 bp, 7 predicted proteins | sample 1612331 | NCBI WGS metagenome assembly OKPG01 (sample SAMN04436790, study PRJEB24849) | human gut metagenome | biome: human gut; feature: NICU; material: stool | host: Homo sapiens | place: USA: Saint Louis, MO | collected 2011-04-21
TTTCTCAACGATCAGCACGCTCGCGCCTTCGTCGTGCGCCTGAATCGCCGCCGCCAGACCGGCGCCGCCGCTGCCGACCACCACCACGTCCACGCTTTTAGTCTCATTCGGGTCAGCGCCCTCTTCTGCCGCCAGCGCTTTGCTGGATTTCAGCATCGCCTTCGAGACCGCTTTTTTCACCGCCTCGCTCTGGCTGGTCGCGCCGGTGATAGCATCCACGTGCGGGGTATTGGCATCCAGAATTCGGGTGCGGATCTCTTCGAAGCTGGTGACAAACTCGACGTCTTCACTCGGGCCGGAGGCCAGTTCGATATCGGCGATGCGGTCGGTTTCGAGGCTGACGTTAATCACCAGTTCGTTAGCATCGTCCTGCACTTTTTCAATAAAGGTGCCCGGTTTGAATTTAGATTCGCCCATGCTCATGTCGCGGATCATCGCTTCCACCAGCGAGAAGCGCCACAGCGGTTCCGGGATGCTCAGTTCTTCGCGTCGGGTACTGTCCATAAACAGCTCCAGGCTTTCGCCCGCCGCGATGCGATCGGTCCAGTCTGGATAGGCGATGGTGGCGCGGCCAACGGCTATCAGGTCGTAACCGTGATCCAGCGCTTCATTCACATCCGTGGTATTCACCACGCCGCCTACGCCCATCACCGGTACCTGCGCCAGCGTGTCAGAGCGCATGGCGCAGTATTTTTCGATAAGTGGCGTCGGGTCCTGAGTATCGACGATAGAAGGACGCAGGGCGGCGCCAAGGGAGAAGTGCAGATAATCCACCCCACGAGCGGCCAGTTTTTCCAGCAGATACAGGGTGTCTTCGAAGCGAATGCCGGGGACTTCCAGCTCTTCCGGTGAGAAGCGGTAGCCAACGATGAACGCGTCGTCCGCATACTGGCGCACCATCTTGTGGGTAATGTCCAGCACCGCAAGCGGGAATTTCGCGCGGTTATCGCGGCTGCCACCCCACTCGTCGTCGCGCTGATTAGAGTTCGGGGAGTAGAACTGCTGGATCAGATAGGTATTCGCCCCGTGGATTTCGACGCCATCGAAGCCGGCCTGAATTGCGCGGCGTACGGCTTCGCCGAACTTGCCGATCATGCCTTCCACTTCTTCTGAAGTCAGAGCAACCGGCGTCGCGGCACCGTCACGCGGCGCGGCAACCGCGCTTGGGCCAACCGGCGTGCGGCCGCCGATCAGTTTTGGGTCGACCATACGGCCGCCGTGGTAAATTTGCAGAAGGGCTTTGGAACCTTTGGACTTAATGGCGTCAGCGATTTTTGCCAGTCCGGCGATTTTTTCGTCATTATCAATACCAATTGCGCCCGGGAACGCAAGGCCGAGATCGTCAACAAAACAGCATTCAACGATAATGGTGCCGATGCTGCCAGCGCGGGCGCGGTAGTACTCCACCAGCTCGCTGGTCACGGTGCCATCGTAATACCCCGTACAGGTTGTCATCGGGGCCATTAACAAACGGTTTTTCAGTTCAGTACCATTCGGTAATGTGAAGGGGCTTAAAATACGTTCGTTAGTGCTCATAATAGAAACTCCAAACTTTAAAAATTAAGAATTCGTTATCGGTATGGATTTTTTATTTCGTGTTTTTGCCGATGTCATGACATTAATATAAAGCTTTTTTTAGTCTCTAAAGTCATTACGTTAGTTAATAAACTATTTAATCCCTGCGATAACATTAATAACACATTGGTGTTAGCGCGAATGTTTTATACGTTCACATTAATTTAAAAAAAGTTAAATCAACAATGGTAAGGCCAATACACCATACACACCAAAAACCCTTTAAAATCAAAACGTAAAACACAGTCCAAAATAATAATGTTATAAAATTGATAAATAAAATGCTTAAAAATAGCGAATAACCACACTACTCAGAGTGGTTATTATAAAAAGTATAAAATTACGTCCTCAATTCTGTTTTTTTGATCGCGATCAATAGTAATGGCATCCAAAGGCGCAATATAAAAACATCATCATTTTTTATTTAGCGCAAACAAAAATGCGTTAAATCGCTATTACTGAAAACACAAAAACGCACCTTAAATAACTAAAAAAAGCAAAACGAATAAAGCAATCGAATTTGTGTTTTCGCTGTACGACGAATTTTTGACAACTTAAGACGTGAAACTATGAAAACAAAAACTGCTGTAACGCCTCCTGCGGCGAATCTGGCATCAAATGGAACAGCAAAACGCCTGCTGATGATGGCCCTGCCCGTCATTGTCGCCGTCCTGCTGTTGTTTGTCCCCGTTCCGGAAGGGCTGCCGCCATATGCGTGGCACTACTTCGCTATCTTTGTCGGCGTCATCGTCGGGTTGATTTTCGAACCGCTGCCGGGCGCCGTAATCGGCCTCACCGGCGTCGTGGCGATTGCGCTGTGCAGCCAGTGGGTGCTCTTTAGCCCGGAACAGCTGGCTGACCCGAAATTCAAGCTGGCGGGCGCCTCCTTTAAATGGGCGGTGAGCGGGTTTGGTAACTCCACCGTCTGGCTGATCTTCGGTGCCTTTATGTTCGCCGCAGGCTACGACAAAACCCGCTTCGGCCGCCGTCTGGCGCTGATTCTGGTGAAGTACCTGGGCCGTCGCAGCCTGACGCTCGGTTACGCCATTACCTTCGCGGACCTGCTGCTGGCCCCGTTCACCCCGTCCAACACCGCGCGCAGCGGCGGGACCATCTACCCGATTATCGCTAACCTGCCGCCGTTGTACGGTTCAAAACCCAACGACCCAAGCGCGCGCAAAATCGGTTCCTATCTGATGTGGGTGGCAATCACCGCGGCTTGTATCACCAGCTCGATGTTCCTTTCCGCTCTGGCACCTAACCTGCTGGCACTGGCGCTGGTGAAAAGCACCGTTGGAATTGATATCTCCTGGGGGACCTGGTTCCTCGCCTTCCTGCCGCTGGGTATCCTGCTGATCCTGACCATGCCGCTGCTGGCCTACTGGTTCTACCCGCCAGAAGTGAAGGTAAATAATGAAGTACCACTGTGGGCGACCCGCGAACTGGAAAAACTGGGCAAACTGTCGCGCAATGAGATCCTGCTGCTGGTGTTCGTGTGCTGCGCGCTTCTGATGTGGATCTTCGCCGCGGCGTGGATTGAACCGGCCATGGCTGCCCTGCTGATCGTTGGCCTGATGCTGTGGACCGGCGTGCTGGAGTGGAACGACATCACCGGCAACAAAGCCGCGTGGAATACCTTCGTATGGTTCGCCACCCTGGTGGCACTGGCGGATGGTCTCTCCTCCACCGGCTTTATCAGCTGGCTGGGTAAAGAAGGCGGCATGCTGATGAGCGGTATCTCTCCGGGTGTGGCCACCATCGTCCTGCTGCTGGCGTTCTACCTGCTGCACTACCTGTTTGCCAGCACCACCGCGCACACTACCGCGCTACTGCCAGCAATGCTGACCATCGCCTCCACCATTCCGGGCATGAATATGGAAGTGTTCGTTCTGCTGATGGTGACCTCGCTGGGCGTGATGGGGATCATTACCCCGTACGGTACTGGCCCAAGCCCGATTTACTACGGTAGCGGCTACCTGCCAACCAAAGACTACTGGCGCCTCGGCACCATCTTCGGCGCCATTTTCCTGGCAGCTCTGCTGCTGATTGGTTACCCGTGGATGTCCATGATGTTCTGATTTCTGACCGCCGGACATTTCCTCCGGCGGTTAAATTTTTGAGGAGCAAGCTATGTCAAACAAACCCTTTATCTACCAGAACCCCTTCCCACTCGCGCATGACGACACCGAATATTATCTGCTGACCAAAGAGCACGTTTCCGTTGCCGAGTTCGACGGTCAGGAAGTGCTGAAAGTCGAGCCAGAGGCGTTGACCCTGCTGGCCCAGCAGGCCTTCCACGACGCGGCGTTTATGCTGCGCACCTCTCACCAGAAGCAGGTTGCGGCTATTCTGAGCGACCCGGAAGCCAGCGAGAACGATAAGTACGTCGCCCTGCAATTCCTGCGCAATTCCGAGATTGCGGCGAAAGGCGTGCTGCCCACCTGCCAGGATACCGGCACCGCGATTATTATGGGTAAGAAAGGCCAGCGCGTCTGGACCGGCGGCGGTGACGAAGCCGCGCTTAGCCAGGGCGTGTATAACACCTATATTGAAGACAACCTGCGCTACTCGCAGAATGCGGCGCTGGATATGTATAAAGAGGTGAATACTGGCACCAACCTGCCCGCGCAGATTGACCTCTACAGCGTGGATGGTGACGAGTACAAATTCCTCTGCATGGCGAAAGGCGGCGGTTCCGCCAACAAAACTTATCTGTATCAGAAAACCAAAGCGCTGATCACCCCGGCGAAGCTGAAAAATTATCTGGTTGAGAAGATGCGGACCCTCGGCACCGCGGCCTGCCCGCCTTACCATATCGCCTTCGTTATCGGCGGCACCTCAGCGGAAGCCACGCTGAAAACCGTCAAGCTCGCCTCTGCGCGCTACTACGATAGCCTGCCAACCGAAGGCAACGTGCACGGCCAGGCGTTCCGCGACGTCCAGCTCGAGCAGGAACTGCTTCAGGAAGCGCAAAACCTCGGCCTTGGCGCGCAGTTTGGCGGGAAATACTTCGCCCACGATATTCGCGTGATCCGTCTGCCGCGCCACGGTGCCTCCTGCCCGATCGGCATGGGTGTTTCGTGCTCCGCCGACCGCAACATCAAGGCGAAGATTAACCGCGAGGGGATCTGGATTGAGAAGCTGGAGCACAATCCGGGCCAGTATATTCCTGAATCCCTGCGCCAGCAGGGGGAAGGCGACGTAGTAAGCATTGATCTGAACAAGCCGATGCCCGATATTCTGGCGCAGCTTTCCGCGCACCCGGTCTCCACCCGCCTGTCGCTGAATGGCACCATTATTGTGGCGCGCGACATCGCCCATGCGAAGCTGAAAGAGCTGCTCGATAACGGGGAAGAACTGCCGCAGTACGTCAAAGATCACCCGATTTACTATGCAGGCCCGGCCAAAACGCCAGAAGGTTACGCGTCTGGCTCACTCGGCCCGACCACTGCGGGACGTATGGACTCCTATGTGGACTTACTGCAATCCCACGGCGCGAGCATGATCATGCTGGCGAAAGGTAACCGCAGCCAGCAGGTGACGGACGCCTGCCATAAACACGGCGGCTTCTACCTCGGCAGCATCGGCGGCCCGGCGGCGGTGCTGGCGCAAAACAGCATCAAGAGCCTGGAGTGCGTCGCTTATCCGGAGCTGGGTATGGAAGCGATCTGGAAAATTGAAGTGGAGAACTTCCCGGCGTTTATCCTCGTGGATGACAAAGGCAACGATTTCTTCCAGCAGATCCAGAACAAGCAGTGCAAAGGCTGTTCACAGCGCTGAGTCTTTCCACAATGACGGCAGCAGCGACAGCGTTTCATTAATTAACCCGCGCTTGTCGCTGCCCGGTTTCCAGATCGTCACCATCGTTTGACCGATCCCCTGGCTGCCCACTTCGGTGGGCAGCCTTTTTACATTTTTCCACTGCGTTGCGTGAAGATGGGTCGGCAAAAACCCCCAGCCGCAGCCCTGCTCCAGCAGGCCGCGCAGCATCTCCAGTTCGTTAGTGAAAAGCGTGTGCCCTGAAATTTGCAGGCGACGGGCAACCGGCTCGTCTGACGCGGCATGCATAATCACCTGCGGAACCAGAGAGAGATCGAGCAGCGACACCGGCGACGCAACCTCCGCAAAAAGCGCCGTTGCGGCGTAAAAATCCATTTCGATCGCCCCCAGCGCCCGCCACTCCATCTCATTGCCCACGCTGCGGTTGCGCGCCTGGCAGATCCCCAGATCGGCCTGACCGTTCGCCAGCATGGCTTCCGCCTCATCGCGCGATGCGCTGGTCAGGCTCAGGCGGATCTTTTTCGCCGCCAGTGTGGCAATCAGCGCCTGTAAAAAAACTCTGGGGGTGAACGGATCGTAAACGAGGGCAATGTCATGCGTGGCGCTGTCCGGCACCGATCGGGCAAACGCCTCAAATGCTTTGACCTGCCGCATCAGCAGGTGCGCCTGCCGCTGAAGCTGCTCCCCCTCCGGCGTCAGGCGCAGGCTGCGCCCCTCCCGCAGGAACAGAGCGTAGCCCAGCCCATCCTCAAGAAAATCGATCAGATCCCGCAAGGTTGTACGATCTTTGCCGAGTTTACCGGCCGCCTTCATCAGGCTGCCGTGCTGAGCGACGGCGGTGAACGCCTCAAGTTGGGCAAAGGAATAGATCAGTGATGCCACGTCATTCTCCACGCGATTTTTCCGGGGGATTTTCCCCCATAACGCGTTTTTTATTATAGGCCGCAGGTTCTTAAACTGAAGTCCTTCCTGAGCCAAACGAGATAAATATGAAAATCAAAACAAACCGCACGCTGCTCGCGGCGCTGGTTGTCAGCAGCCTGCTCTCGCCCGCCGTCATGGCGGCCTGCAACGGTACCGACCTCACGACCTGTCCGGCGCCTTTCGATGCCAGACTCCCGGACGCACATACCATGCTCACCTGGAGCCAGGCCGATCGCGTGGTGGGCTTTCGCAATGACTACCGCAACTACGCGGGCGATGTGTTCCGCCACGGCAACGCAACGCCGCTGCTGCCCGCAGAAAAACCGCTCACCGATGCCCGCTATCAGGTGAAGGGTAAGATTTACAATCTTCAGGATTACCTGAAACGCCAGAACGTCAGCGGCATGCTGGTGCTGAAAAATGGCAAAGTGGCCTATAAATACCTGGGAGAAGGCAATACCAACTCAACGCTCTGGACGTCGCGTTCCGTGGGCAAATCGGTGGTTTCCGCGCTGGTGGGCGTTGCGATAAAAGAGGGTAAAATCCACTCCCTGGACGACCTCATCACCCAGTACGAACCGGATTTAAAAGGCACCGCCTGGGAGGGCGTAACGCTAAAACAGCTCATCACCCACACCTCGGGCGTGGCGTGGAACGAAGATTACACTAACCCGCAGTCAGACTTCGCCCGGCTTACCGAATGCGAAGCGAAACCGGGCACCTACGACTGCGTGCGCACCCTGGTGAAAGGATTACACCGTGAACACCCGGCGGGTGAAAACTGGTCCTATTCCTCGGGTGGCGCCTGGCTGTTAGGCGATGTGCTTGAGCGCGCCACCGGCATGACGCTCGCGGCGTATCTGGAGAAAAGCATCTGGCAGCCGTACGGTATGGCGAGCGACGGCGTGTGGCATGCCTACAGCAAAGGCCAGCACGACGTGGGTGCGCATGGATTTAACGCCACGCTGGAAGACTGGGGGCGTTTCGGGGAGTTTATACTGCATAACGGTACACTGCCGGACGGAAAGCAGATCCTCCCCGAGGGCTGGGTGAAGCAGTCCTCAGCCTGGACACAGGCCAAAGGATCGGTGTCCGAGGCGCATCCGAAGGGGTTGTACGGCTACCAGTGGTGGAACAACGAAGTGCCGGCCACCGCCAAAAACGTGGAGCCGAAAGTCGAAAATTCGCTGAAGGATTCCCTGTGGGCGCTGGGTATTTTTGGTCAGATGATCGTGGTTAATCAGAAAGAAAATCTGGTTATCGTCCAGTGGTCCACCTGGCCGCAGGCAGAACCGTCATTCAGCGCCCAGCCGCTGGAAGCGTCGCTGATGTTTAGCGCGATTGCGAACGCGCTGCGCTGATAATCCCAAGCCAGGCCCCGCCTGGCTTCTCACCTGCGCGGTGTCACAAAACTGATATATCAGCAACTTAGCGAAATGTGGTAAATAAAAGATCACCGAAATGTTAAGTTATTGTTGAATATGTAAATACTGGTCAACGCTTTGTCATTAATGCACCACACGCATCAGTCCATGCGCGATTTGCGCTTATCAATTTCCACTTCCTGATCCAGTTTTCAGAAACAGACGAGCATATCGTCACTATAAAACTGGAGATAATCATGGTTTCCTCAACCTCACCTGCAACGGTTCGCTCGAAAGCGGGCGCGATTTTCCGCGTCACGTCGGGCAACTTTCTTGAGCAATTCGACTTCTTTCTGTTCGGCTTTTATGCCACCTACATCGCCCACACGTTCTTCCCGGCAAGCAGTGAATTTGCGTCGCTGATGATGACCTTCGCCGTCTTTGGCGCGGGCTTTCTGATGCGTCCGATCGGGGCCATTGTGCTGGGGGCTTACATTGATAAAGTGGGCCGCCGTAAAGGGCTGATCGTCACCCTGTCGATTATGGCCGCCGGAACCTTTCTGATTGTGCTGATCCCTTCTTATCAGAGCATTGGCCTGTGGGCGCCGCTACTGGTGCTGACCGGCCGCCTGTTGCAGGGCTTTTCGGCAGGCGCCGAGCTGGGCGGGGTTTCGGTTTATCTGGCGGAGATCGCCACGCCGGGCCGCAAGGGTTTCTACACCAGCTGGCAGTCGGGTAGCCAGCAGGTCGCCATTATGATCGCGGCGGCGATGGGCTTTGCGCTGAATATGGTGCTGGAAGAGAGTGCCATTCGCGAATGGGGGTGGCGTATTCCGTTCCTGTTTGGCTGTCTGATTGTGCCGTTCATCTTTTTCCTGCGCCGCAAGCTCGAAGAGACCGAGGAATTCAGCGCCCGTCGCCACCATCTGGCGATGCGTCAAGTCTTCACAACGCTGCTCGCCAACTGGCCAGTAGTCATCGCGGGCATGCTGATGGTGGCGATGACCACCACCGCGTTTTACCTGATCACCGTTTACGCACCGACCTTCGGTAAAAAAGTCCTGATGCTCAGCGCCTCGGACAGTCTTTTGGTCACGCTGCTGGTAGCCATTTCTAACTTCATCTGGCTACCGATAGGCGGTGCGTTGTCGGACCGCTTCGGACGCAAACCGGTGCTGATCGCCATGACGCTGCTGGCGCTGGCGACAAGCTATCCGGCACTGACGATGCTGGCGGCAGCCCCGAGTTTCTCCATGATGCTGACCGTGCTGCTGTGGCTCTCTTTCCTCTACGGCCTGTATAACGGCGCGATGATCCCGGCCCTGACGGAGATCATGCCAGCAGAGGTGCGTGTGGCGGGCTTCTCGCTGGCTTATAGCCTCGCAACGGCGGTCTTTGGCGGTTTCACGCCGGTGATTTCTACCGCCTTAATTGAGTACACCGGCGATAAAGCCTCACCGGGGTACTGGATGAGCTTTGCCGCCGTTTGCGCCCTGCTGGCAACGCTTTATCTCTATCGTCGTCGCACGTTAATTCTGCAAACCGCCGTTAAGGAGTGATCCCTCATGCTTACATTCAGAACGGTGATTGCCGCCCTGACCTTCGCCACCCTCAGCGCGGGCGCGCTTGCGCAGGATGTAACGGTGATGATTTCTGGGGGCTTCAAAGCGGCGCTGGAGAAGCTGACGCCGCAGTACGAAGCGCAAAGCGGCGACAGGCTCATTGTGGTCTCCGGCCCGTCGATGGGCAAAACACCGCAGGCCATTCCGGCCCGGCTCGCCCGGGGCGAAAAAGCGGACGTGGTGATTATGGTTGGAGATGCGCTGGCGAAACTGGAACAGGATCGCAGGACGGCGGCGGGCTCCCGCGTGGAGCTGGCGGATTCGCCCGTCGGGATGGTCGTCAAAGCGGGCGCGCCGGTGCCGGATATCAGTACGGTACACGCCCTGCGGCAAACGCTGCTGAAGGCGCATTCCATGGCTTATTCCGACAGCGCCAGCGGCCGGTATGTTGAGAGCCAGTTGTTCCGTAAGCTGGGCATCGACGGCCAGGTCCAAAATAAAGCGCACCGGGTTGAGCGCATCCCGGTGGCGTCTGAAGTGGCAAAAGGGAAATACGAACTCGGCTTTCAGCAGGTGAGCGAGCTTCTGCCGGTCCCGGGCGTGACGTTTTTGGGTAAGTTGCCTGACGACATGCAGTACATTACCCGTTTCGCCGGAGCCGTAACGCAGAAGGCCGACCATCCTGAGCAGGGAAAAGCGCTGCTGGCCTTTCTCTCCTCGCCACAGGCGGCCAGCGTCATTACGGCAACGGGCTTAACGCCCGTCAGTGCACCTCGCGATACTGCTCGGTGATCAGCGTTTCGAGTTCGGCAGCAATGTAGGACTGGATCCGCCCGCGGCGGCGAATCAACCCCACGGTTCGCCTGACCTCTGGCTCGGTTAAAGGCACCGACGTCAGCAGCGAATGCTCTGCGCGGGGCATTGACATGGCGGGAACGGCCGCAATGCCGATCCCGGCTTCAACCATCCCGAGCATAGTCGTCACGTGACGCGTTTCGCAGATGCTGGGGCGCTCAGGCCGAATATGTCCGACCCGCTGGTCGAGAAGATTGCGGTTGCCGGAGGTCTTATCCAGACCGATATAATCCTGCTGATAAAAAGCCTGCCACGTCAGGCTTTTTCTTTTTGCTAGCGGGCTGTCTCGTCGGCAGGCGGCCACGTAGACGTCCTCCACCAGCGGGACAAACTCGATGTCGGGCTGTAAACTCCGGGCAAAGCAGATACCAAAATCCGCCTGTCCGCGGGTGACGGCCTCGATAACATTTCCGGCGCTGCTGTCGATAAGTTTAATGCGCACGCGGGGGTAACGGGACTGAAAGCGGCGGATCACATCCGGCATAAAGTAACAGGCGGCTGACGGCACCGTCGCCACGGTGATCAATCCCGTGCGCTCCTCGCTGGCCTTATCGATATCCGAAAGCATGGACTCCACGTCGACAAGCAGTTGCCCGCACCGGTCGGCAAAGGTCTGTCCATACAGGGTCAGCGTGACGCGCCGGGTAGTTCTGTCGAACAGTTTTGTCCCCAGTGCCGCCTCCAGCTTTTCAATTCTGCGACTCAACGCCGACTGGGAAAGGCAGATAGACTCCGCCGCAAGACGGAAATTGCCGTATTCCAGTAAAGCGCGAAAGGCGTAGAGATCGTTGAGGTCAAAATTGACGGGCATACTGACGGGATCCTTAAGCACGGTAGGGTAAGAAGAGATTTATCATAGCCGCGTACGACATACTTCACAAAATGAAGGGGATACCCCTAAAGCGCTATCAACCTTACGGCACATAGTGATAGTTTATGCGGGCTGGATTCCTCTTAAACAGGCTGCCAGTCTGCATGCCGCCGAAGAGGAGTGTCATACTGCTTAACAGAGTATGTTGGCATGCTAACAGCCCCTGACCTTTCCATTTTGTTCACGTGCGAGTAACGAGCAAAGCGATGATTAAGTGGCCCTGGAAAACGAACGAAGCTGGTCGAAATATGGCGCTGCCCTGGGATGAGGCTCTGGCGATCCCCGTGCTGGCGAATCTCTTGCCTGAAGAGCAATCAAAGCTGATTCAGCTGGCCGAGCGTTTTTTACAGCAAAAACGGCTTGTGCCGCTACAGGGCTTCGAACTGGATCCGCTTAAAAATTCGCGCATCGCCCTGCTCTTCTGCTTACCGGTACTGGAGCTGGGTATCGAATGGCTGGATGGCTTCCACGAAGTGCTGATCTACCCGGCGCCGTTTATCGTCGATGATGAGTGGGAGGATGACATCGGGCTGGTGCACAACCAGCGTATGGTGCAGTCCGGGCAGAGCTGGCAGCAAGGGCCGATCATCCTCAACTGGCTGGATATTCAGGACTCGTTCGATGCCTCGGGCTTCAACCTGATCATTCACGAAGTAGCGCATAAGCTGGATACCCGCAACGGCGATCGCGCCAGCGGCGTGCCGCTGATCCCGCTGCGTGAAGTCGCGGGATGGGAGCACGACCTGCACGCGGCGATGGAAAACATTCAGGATGAGATAGACCTGGTGGGTGAAAGCGCGGCCAGCATTGATGCCTATGCCGCGACCGATCCCGCCGAGTGCTTCGCGGTGCTGTCCGAGTATTTCTTTAGCGCACCTGAGCTTTTTGCCCCACGCTTCCCGGCGCTGTGGCAGCGTTTCTGTCATTTTTACCAGCAGGATCCGCTCCAGCGTCTGCGGCAAAGTGAGGACGCAGCCAGCACCTCCTCTCATCCGTTCCACTAATGTTCAGCAGGGGTACGATCGGTCGATCGTACCCACACGCTCACCGCGAGAAACAGCAGCGCCATTCCCCATGCGGCAGTAATCAAAAACTGCTCACCGTAAAAGCGCGTCACCACGGGTACCAGCAGCGCACTGGCCCCGTACCCCAGCGTATGGCTGGTGGCGATCACCCCTGCCCCTTTGCCCGTCGTCAGCCGATCGTTGAGCAAAAGCTGGTATCCCGGCGTGGCCATGGCGGCACCCAGCGAGGTGATGACAATGCCCACGTAGAACAGGGCTAAACTGGCGAGACACATCAGCCCAAGCCCCGCCACCATCAAGACCGCGGCAATTAAGAGTAAAACCCTCGGGCTAAAATGCTGCGGGCGTACCACCAGAAACTGCGCCGCCAGGGTCGCCAGCGCGGCCAGGCTCAGCAGCAGGGCGACATGATGGCTGATTTGCACGGCATCGCCATTAAATAACGGATGAAGATGCGGCGATAAACCAAGCTGCATCAGGCTGACCAACGCCGCCAGCAGCAGCGCCAGCAGCAGGAAAGGCATCATAGAGGCCTGTAACCGCGTCGACTGGTGCGCCACCGGCGGCAGCGGGGGATCGGCGGCTTCGCGCAGCACCAGAAGCAGCGCGATAAACGGCGCCAGCGCCATCAGCCAGAGCGGTGCGACCGGGCTGACGCTGAGCATCAGCGCGGCCAGAGGCGGTCCCAGCAG
>OKPG01000138.1_pt1 | contig 11880 bp, 10 predicted proteins | sample 1612331 | NCBI WGS metagenome assembly OKPG01 (sample SAMN04436790, study PRJEB24849) | human gut metagenome | biome: human gut; feature: NICU; material: stool | host: Homo sapiens | place: USA: Saint Louis, MO | collected 2011-04-21
GCCACCACTCCTTCTGAACCGGTGTACGTCTTTGGCGATATCCGCGTCGATCTTGCCGCCCGCCGCATCGTGCGAGGGGAAGAAGAGATCCACCTTACGCCTATCGAGTTTCGTCTGCTGGCCGTGTTGCTCAGTAACCACGGAAAAGTGTTAACGCAGCGACAGCTGTTAAGCCAGGTCTGGGGACCGAATGCTGTCGAACATAGTCACTATTTACGCATTTATATGGGACACCTTCGCCAGAAACTTGAAGCCGATCCCGCGCGTCCTCGTCATTTATTAACAGAAACCGGTATCGGATATCGGTTTATGATCTGAATAAGTATTCACTTTAATTATAAATAAAGAACACACCAGCCTGAATATAGGCATGAAAATAATGACGAGATTATTTTCATGCCTATATTCGCCCTCAATAAACATAATTAGAACACCAATTTAACACCAAACCAACAAAACAGCATTTTGATCTGCGTTATTCACTCAAAACGACTAATTATTTCTGAAATGATCGGTTATTGGTGATCTGTTTCACAGTTAATCCCTTTTTCCTGGATAAAATGACCATGCTTTCAATTACTGAAAGGAAAATGAACATGGAAAACAATAATCGTTTAATGCCCCATATAAGGCGGACAACACATATCATGATGTTTGCCCACCGAAACTGTTTTGACTTTCATCTCTTTAACGCCCGGTAGTCCTTCGACTTCTGGCGCATCTGCTTACAGGTTATCCTGAAAAACGCTATTTTACAGGCTGTTGCCTGTGAACACCTGCGCTCATTCCTTGTGATTCAGATTCTCCGCAACCGGGCGGACTGAATTCTACTCAGCAAAAAGCAATTAACTGATTTCGTATCAGCGGACACGCTTTGCTTTTTTTTCCGGAAAAAATCGATTTCTTTACCGCAAGAAGTCGAGGGACCCATATTGCCTGAAATAAAGAGATAAAGATGAAAAAGTTAAAAATTGCCGTCAGCCGTGCCTGCCCTGAATGCTTTACCACTTCGCGGGAGATCGTGGATATCACCGCATCGGATTATATTGATGTGGCAGCCGTGGTTCTGGCCGTCAGTGATATTTACAATGGCGCCATAGAAGAAATAGAAGCCACGGGATTCGGTATTCCGGTGTTTATTGCCACGCATAAAGAAGAAAGGGTTCCGGCTGAATTTTTGTCGCGTATTCACGGCGTTTTTGAGTACTCCGACACCAGCAATGCGTACTACGGACGCCAGCTTGAAGCGGCTGCGCAGAAGTACGAAACCCAGCTCCGTCCGCCGTTCTTCCGCGCGCTGGTCGATTACGTCCAGCAGGGGAACAGCGCGTTTGACTGCCCCGGACATCAGGGAGGTCAGTTCTTCCGCCGCCATCCGGCCGGAAACCAGTTTGTCGATTTCTTTGGCGAAACGCTTTTCCGCGCAGATCTGTGCAATGCCGACGTGGCAATGGGCGATCTGCTGATCCATGAAGGTGCGCCATGCATCGCCCAACAGCATGCGGCAAAAGTCTTTAATGCGGATAAAACCTACTTCGTGCTGAACGGCACCTCCTCTTCCAATAAGGTGGTGCTCAATGCCCTGCTCACGCCAGGCGATCTGGTGCTGTTCGATCGCAATAACCATAAATCTAATCACCACGGAGCACTGTTACAGGCGGGAGCGACGCCGGTGTATCTGGAAACAGCCCGCAACCCGTACGGGTTTATCGGCGGTATTGACGCACACTGTTTCGACGAGAGTTACCTGCGGGAACTGGTGTCAGAGGTCGCGCCTGGCCGCGCGCGGGATGAACGTCCCTTCCGTCTGGCGGTGATCCAGCTGGGCACCTACGACGGTACCATTTATAACGCCCGTCAGGTGGTGGATAAGATTGGTCACCTGTGCGATTACATCCTGTTTGACTCCGCCTGGGTGGGTTACGAGCAGTTTATCCCGATGATGGCCGACTGCTCGCCGCTGCTGCTGGAGCTGAACGAAAACGATCCGGGCATTCTGGTTACCCAGTCGGTGCATAAGCAGCAGGCGGGCTTCTCGCAAACCTCGCAAATTCATAAGAAGGACAGCCACATAAAAGGCCAGCCGCGCTATGTTCCGCATAAGCGCCTCAACAACGCCTTTATGATGCACGCCTCCACCAGCCCGTTTTATCCGCTGTTTGCCGCCCTGGATATCAACGCCCGCATGCACGAGGGGCAAAGTGGGCGCAACATGTGGATGGACTGCGTGGTGACGGGTATCGAAGCGCGAAAACTGATCCTTCAGAACTGTCAGTTTATTCGCCCGTTCGTGCCGGAGACGGTGGATGGCCGTCCGTGGGAAAGCTGGGATACGGCGGAGATCGCCACCGATCTGCGCTTCTTCCATTTCGTTCCGGGCGAACGCTGGCACGCCTTTGAGGGATATGCCGAGCATCAGTATTTTATTGATCCCTGCAAACTGCTGCTGACCACGCCAGGCATCAACGCCCGCACCGGCGAGTATGATGATTTCGGCGTGCCCGCCACCATCCTCGCCAACTTCCTGCGTGAAAACGGCATCGTGCCGGAAAAATGCGACCTCAATTCCATTCTGTTCCTGCTCACCCCGGCGGAGGACATGGGCAAATTGCAGCAGCTCGTCGCCCAGCTGGTGCGCTTCGAAAAACTGCTCCAGAGCGATGTGCCGCTGAAAGAGGTTCTGCCCTCTCTTTATAAGCAACATCCGGAACGTTATGCGGATTATTCCCTGCGTCAGATTTGTCAGGAGATGCACGATCTCTACGCCCGCCATAACGTGAAGCAGTTGCAGAAAGAGATGTTCCGCAAGTCTCACTTCCCGCGCGTCATGATGAACCCGCAGGAGGCGAACTTTGCCTATCTGCGCGGTGAGGTCGAGCTGGTGTCACTGCGCGACGCGGAAGGCCGTATCGCCGCGGAAGGCGCGCTGCCTTACCCACCGGGGGTGTTGTGCGTGGTTCCGGGGGAAGTCTGGGGCGGTTCCGTGCTGCGCTATTTCGCCGCGCTGGAAGACGGGATCAATCTGCTGCCGGGCTTTGCGCCGGAGTTACAGGGGGTTTACGTCGAGGAGTGTGACGGGCGCAAACAGGTGCGCTGCTACGTCATTAAACAACCCGCCGCTCAGCCGTCTCTGCTGAAAGGAGAAAAATTATGAGTAAGTCCAACAAGATGGGCGTGGTACAACTCACTATCCTCACCATGGTGAATATGATGGGGTCCGGGATCATCATGCTGCCTACTAAGCTCGCTGAAGTGGGGACGATTTCGATTATCTCCTGGCTGGTAACGGCAGTCGGCTCAATGGCGCTGGCGTGGGCGTTTGCCAAGTGCGGGATGTTCAGCCGTAAGTCTGGCGGCATGGGCGGCTATGCCGAATATGCGTTTGGTAAGTCCGGTAACTTCATGGCCAACTATACCTACGGGGTGTCGCTGCTGATCGCCAACGTGGCGATTGCCATCTCCGCAGTGGGTTACGGTACGGAGCTGTTTGGCGCGACGCTGACCCCGGTGCAGATTGGGCTGGCGACCATCGGCGTGCTGTGGATCTGCACCGTCGCCAACTTTGGCGGCGCGCGCATCACCGGACAACTCAGCAGCATCACCGTCTGGGGCGTGATCATTCCGGTAGTCGGTCTGTGCATCATCGGCTGGTTCTGGTTCAGCCCGACGCTGTACGCCAATTCCTGGAACCCGCACCACGTGCCGTTCTTTACCGCCGTGGGATCGTCCATCGCCATGACGCTATGGGCTTTCCTCGGGCTGGAGTCAGCCTGTGCGAATGCGGAAGTGGTGGAAAACCCGGAAAAGAACGTGCCGATCGCGGTACTCGGCGGGACGCTGGGGGCGGCGGTGATCTATATCGTCTCAACCAACGTGATTGCGGGAATTGTGCCCAACATGGATCTCGCCAACTCCACGGCGCCGTTCGGGCTGGCGTTTGCGCAGATGTTTACGCCAGAGGTAGGGAAAGTGATCATGGGACTGATGGTGATGTCCTGCTGCGGCTCGCTGCTGGGCTGGCAGTTCACCATCGCCCAGGTATTCAAATCCTCCGCTGACGAAGGTTATTTCCCGAAAATCTTCTCCCGCGTCACCAAAGCGGATGCGCCGGTACAGGGTATGCTGGCGATTGTGATTTTCCAGAGCGGTTTGTCGCTGATGACCATCAGCCCGTCACTGAACAGCCAGTTTAATGTACTGGTCAACCTGGCGGTGGTGACGAACATCATTCCGTACATTCTGTCGATGGCGGCACTGGTGATTATTCAGAAGGTGGCGAAGGTGGATCCGCGCAAAGCCCGGGCGGCCAATATCGTGGCGCTGATTGGGGCGATTTACAGCTTCTATGCGCTCTACTCGTCCGGTCAGGAGGCGATGCTGTATGGCGCGATGGTGACCTTTATGGGCTGGACGCTGTACGGTCTGGTGTCACCACGGTTTGAACTGAAGAATAAGCATAGTTAAAAAAGAAGCCCGGTGGCGCTAACGCTTACCGGGCCTACGAGATTAATGTTTTCTCCCTCTCCCTGTGGGAGAGGGCCGGGGTAAGGGCATCAGCCCGCACCAGACACCACTTACGCGTTTTTCAGCACTTCGCTGACAATCTCTACCGCTTCTTTCTCAATCTGCTGGCGGTGCTCAGCGCCGAGGAAGCTTTCGCAATAGATTTTGTACGCATCTTCCGTACCGGATGGACGCGCGGCGAACCAGCCGTTTTCGGTCATCACTTTCAGGCCGCCGATGGATGCGCCGTTACCCGGTGCCGCCGTCAGACGCGCGGTGATCGGGTCACCTGCCAGGGTGCTTGCGCTGACCATCTCCGGAGAGAGTTTGGACAGAGCGGCTTTCTGAGCAGAGGTCGCGCCAGCCTGAATACGGTTATAGCTTGGCGCACCAAAGCGTGCTGCCAGGTCGTTGTAATGTTCCTGCGGGTTCTTACCGGTAACCGCGGTGATTTCCGCCGCCAGCAGGCACATTATGATGCCGTCTTTATCGGTTGACCATGGGGTGCCGTCGAAGCGCAGGAAGGATGCCCCCGCGCTCTCTTCACCACCAAAGCCGAAGCTGCCGTCGTGCAGACCGTCAACAAACCACTTGAAGCCCACCGGCACTTCCACCAGCTTGCGGCCCAGCGCATCGACCACACGGTCAATCATGGCGGAAGAGACCAGCGTTTTACCCACCGCAACCTCTTTGCACCACTGCGGACGATGCTGGAAGAGATAGTTAATCGCAACAGCCAGGTAGTGGTTCGGGTTCATCAGCCCAGCGGGGGTGACGATACCGTGACGGTCGTAGTCCGGGTCGTTGGCAAACGCCAGGTCGAACTTGTCGCGCAGCGCCAGCAGGCCCGCCATCGCGCATTCGGAGGAGCAGTCCATACGGATCGCGCCGTCTTTGTCCAGGTGCATAAAGCGGAAGGTCTGATCGACGTGATCGTTCACGATGGTCAGATCCAGCTTGTAGTGCTCGGCAATGCGTTTCCAGTATTCAATACCGGAGCCGCCCAGCGGATCCACGCCCAGCTTCAGACCGGCTTTCTGGATAGCGGCCATATCGACGATATCCGCCAGCCCTTCCACGAATGGCTGCACCAGATCCTGCTCTTTCACGTGGCCGGACACCATGGCTTCATCCAGCGAGATGCGCTTCACGCCGTTCAGACCGTTAGCCAGTAACGCGTTGGCGCGATCTTCCACCACTTTCGTGACGTTGGTATCCGCCGGGCCACCGTTAGGTGGGTTGTACTTGATGCCGCCATCTTCCGGTGGGTTGTGGGACGGGGTGATCACAATACCGTCCGCCTGCGCGCCACCTTTTTTGTTATGTACCAGAATAGCGTTAGAAACCGCAGGCGTTGGCGTGAAACCGTTGTTCTCCTGAACAATCACGTCTACGCCGTTTGCCGCCAGTACTTCCAGCACGGAGATAAAGGCAGGTTCAGACAGGGCGTGGGTATCTTTCCCAACATAGCACGGACCGGTGACGCCATTTTTGGCGCGCTCTTCCGCGATGGCCTGAGCAATGGCCAGAATGTGCGGTTCGTTAAAGCTATGGCGCGCCGCGCTGCCGCGGTGGCCAGATGTACCAAACTTCACTGCGTGTTCTGCGTTGCCCACCACCGGCTTCAGCACGTAGTACTGCGCGGTCAGTTGAGCGACGTTAATCAAATCGCGTTGTTGTGCAGGTTGTCCTGCACGGCTGTGATTTGCCATTGCCTGGTCCTTCTGATGCAAGGGTTAAATTGTACCGCAAACCTTTTCGATCAATTCCGCCGGGAACTGCATGGACTGCATGATATGTTCGATCATGCTGCACTTGCGGCCCGTATTGGTATTGGTGATCACCCAGTATGGCGTACCGGGAACATGTTTGGGTTTGGTTTGGTTGCCATTTTGCAGCAGGGTCTGCTCGTCACCTGCGAAGTAAACGCGCGTGCGACCGTGCAGCGACTCTGTCGCTTCTGCAAATGCGTTGTTATCCAGTGAATAAAGTGTAGACAGCACCAGCATAAAGCGGTTAACCGCCTTTTTCTGCTCTGCATATTCATCGGACAGCAGCAGCTCGCGCATCGCGCGCACTTTGTCTTTTGCCGGCATGACGGCAGGTTTTACTTGTGCAACAACGCTCGGCTGAGACACGACATCTTTAGTGACAGGAGTGGGCTGTGAGGCGGCGGAAATTTTAAGCATGCGCCGTAAAATGTCGGACGCGCTCTCCCCAATATGCCGCGTCTGGCTGGCAATATACTGATAGAGTTCGTCATCAACTTCGATTGTTTTCATCTTAATCCAGTGCGATATCTTATCTGAATACAAGTCGTTGAGATTATAAGGTCTAATCCCAACAGCGGATAGCGTCAAACCAGGTTGGCGGCAAAAGTCAGATTAAACTGGATCCTTGCCCCCGGGCGGCAGAATGGTCAACATGATACCCTAACCTGACAAACCTAAAAAAAGAACTTTGCCATGAAATTGAATACCCGAGCGCAAACTGCACAATCGCCGAACAATAATTCTCCCATCGTACTGGTTCACGGCCTGTTTGGTAGTCTGGATAACCTGGGCGTGCTGGCGCGCGATTTAGTGACCGATCACGAGATCCTCCAGGTTGATATGCGCAATCACGGTCTTTCAGGGCGCTCTGAGGAGATGACCTACGCAGCCATGGCGCAGGATCTGCGTGACACCCTCGATGCGAATAATATCCAGAAAGCGACGCTCATCGGGCATTCAATGGGCGGTAAAGCGGTGATGGCGCTTACAGCGCTGGCCCCTGAGCGAATTTCCGGTCTGGTGGTCATTGACGTTGCGCCCGTCAATTACGACGTTCGCCGTCACGATGAGATTTTCGCTGCGATCAATGCTGTGACAGAGTCAGGCGTCTCCACACGCCAGCAGGCGGCAGCCGTTATGCGCGAGCATCTCGATGAAGAAGGCGTGGTCCAGTTCCTGCTGAAATCCTTTGTTGACGGACAATGGCGCTTTAACGTCCCGGTACTGTGGGATCAGTATTCGCATATTGTGGGGTGGGAAAATGTCCCCGCCTGGCCGCACCCTACCCTCTTTATTCGCGGTGGCAACTCCCCTTACGTCACTGACGCGTACCGTGACACGCTGCTGGCGCAATTTCCGCAGGCTCGCGCTCACGTCATCGCCGGTGCCGGGCACTGGGTCCACGCGGAAAAACCGGATGCGGTCCTGCGCGCCATTCGCCGCTATCTTACTGATACAGCGAATTGATTAAAAAGCCAGCGACCGGAAGACGACGGGCTTCCAGTCGTTGGCGTGTGGATTTGGGTGATGTATGATGGCGCGCTTATCGCCCGGGCATTAGCAGGGCGGCGTGTTTCCCCCGAAGTCTCAGAATCATGGCCAAAGAACAAACGGACCGTACGACACTAGATCTGTTCGCGAATGAGCGTCGACCGGGACGACCGAAAACGAATCCGCTTTCGCGCGATGAACAGCTGCGTATCAATAAACGCAACCAGCTTAAACGCGATAAAAATCGTGGGCTTAAGCGTGTCGAACTCAAGCTGAATGCCGATGCTGTCGATGCGCTTAACGAGTTAGCTGACGCGCGCAACATCAGCCGCAGCGAACTGATCGAAGAGATGCTGATCGCCCAGCTTGAGACGTTACGCGGCAAGGCGTGAGTCAGAAAATCCCCAATATTACCTTTTTCATGTAGCACAGAGTGCAGTCCTGCGTGATAGCTGTTTCCGCAGGGTTGCCAGTTCTGCTATTATTGCCCTTATCCGTGGACAATTTGCGCCACCATACCATTAAGTTTCAAGAGGTTATTTTACTCATGGCAATCATCGGCATTTTCTTTGGCAGTGATACCGGCAATACTGAAAATATCGCAAAAAACATTCAAAAACAGCTCGGTAAAGACGTTGCTGATGTGCATGACATCGCCAAGAGCAGCAAAGAAGATCTCGAGGGCTATGACATCCTGCTGCTGGGCATCCCGACCTGGTACTACGGTGAAGCACAGTGTGACTGGGACGATTTCTTCCCGACGCTGGAAGAAGTCGACTTCAACGGCAAGCTGGTTGCCCTGTTTGGCTGTGGCGATCAGGAAGACTACGCTGAGTATTTCTGTGATGCGCTGGGCACTATTCGCGACATCATTGAGCCGCGCGGTGCGGCGATCGTTGGTCACTGGCCAACAGCGGGTTACCACTTTGAAGCTTCCAAAGGTCTGGCAGATGACGATCACTTCGTTGGCCTTGCCATTGATGAAGACCGTCAGCCAGAGCTGACCGCAGAGCGTGTAGAAAAATGGGTTAAGCAGGTTCGTGAAGAACTGAACCTGGACGATATCCTTAACGCCTGATATCCCTGCGGCGCAACTCCGGTTGCGCCCGTTGTCCAGGTAAAACCGATTAAATTAATTGCTACAAACTTTTAACTTTTTCGTCCAGACCTGTACAATATCCCCCTGGTAAAAAGTGGGTGCCATCGAACAAGTTTGTTGGTGATACCACGTTTTTATAAGCATACTTTGCTTGAGACTTGCAGTTTTCATTTAGCCATGGCAGTTCTATAATGAGACGCATTATCCCAAGTGCATTTTCTGTCACTTCTTCTTTTGAAGTGAATCGTTTAGCAACAGGACAGATTCCGCATGACTGACAACAATACCGCATTAAAGAAAGCTGGCCTGAAAGTAACGCTTCCTCGGTTAAAAATCCTTGAAGTGCTTCAGGGGCCAGACAATCACCATGTCAGTGCGGAAGACCTTTATAAGCGTCTTATCGATATGGGTGAAGAGATTGGGCTGGCAACCGTCTATCGTGTGCTGAACCAGTTTGATGACGCGGGCATTGTTACTCGTCATAATTTCGAAGGCGGTAAATCCGTGTTCGAGCTGACTCAGCAGCACCACCATGATCACCTGATCTGCCTCGACTGTGGCAAGGTCATTGAATTTAGTGATGATTCCATTGAATCACGCCAGCGTGAAATCGCCGCCCGTCATGGCATCCGCCTGACCAACCACAGCCTGTACCTGTACGGTCACTGTGCTGAAGGGGATTGCCGCGAAAATGAACATGCGCACGACGCAAAATAAGTCAGTGTTCATACTCTGAGCCAGCCGTGAGGTTGGCTTTTTTTTGCCTGGAAAAAGCCCGGTAAGCGCAGCGCTACCGGGCGTAAAGCAACTTATTTATTGTTATTGCGAATCTCGTCCCATATCTTATCGCAACGCTTCGCCACTTCCTGATCGTTACCGGTTTTACGCGCCTGAATGCAGGCCTGGTAATCCATCACGCGAACGTTTTCCTGCGTGGCGAATTGCTCATGGGCTTTGTCTTTTTTCAGCACGTTCAGCACGCTTTGACAGGCTTCAATCTTCTCAGGATGCTGGAGATCCTTCAGTTCAAACTCGATATCCTGTGGTCGATGCTCGACGCGATGACCATGGCCTACGCGCTACAGCGTCCGCCTTATCACACGGTCACCGACAAAGCGGCCTGGCACACAACCCGACTGGTATAAGCATGCAAAAAAACTCCATCGTCGCCTTTCGTCGCGGCTATCGCCTGCAATGGGAAGCCGCTCAGGACAGCCATGTCATCCTTTATCCGGAAGGCATGGCTAAACTCAATGAGACCGCGGCCGCAATCCTCGAACTGGTCGATGGCCAACGCGACGCGGCGGCCATCATTGCCATACTCAACGAACGGTTCCCGGAAGCCGGCGGCGTGGATGACGACGTCGTAGAATTCCTGCAAATCGCTTATCAACAGAAGTGGATTATTTTCCGTGAGCCAGAATAAACCCGCCGTCAATCCACCGCTGTGGCTGCTGGCGGAGCTGACCTATCGCTGTCCGCTACAGTGTCCTTACTGCTCTAACCCGCTGGACTTTGCCCGGCAGGATCAGGAGCTGACCACTGAACAGTGGATTGAGGTTTTCCGCCAGGCGCGGGCGATGGGCAGCGTGCAGATAGGTTTTTCCGGCGGCGAACCGTTGACGCGTAAAGATCTGCCGGAGCTGATCCGCGCCGCCCGCGATCTCGGTTTTTATACCAACCTGATCACCTCGGGAATTGGCCTGACGGAAAGCAAGCTCGACGCGTTCAGCGAGGCCGGTCTGGACCATATCCAGATTAGCTTCCAGGCTAGCGATGAAGTGCTCAACGCCGCGCTGGCGGGGAATAAAAAAGCCTTCCAGCAGAAGCTGGCGATGGCCAAAGCGGTCAAAGCGCGCGATTACCCGATGGTGCTGAATTTCGTCCTGCACCGGCACAACATCGACCAGATCGATAAAATCATCGAGCTGTGCATTGAACTGGACGCCGACGACGTCGAACTTGCCACCTGCCAGTTCTACGGTTGGGCGTTCCTTAATCGTCAGGGCCTTTTGCCGACGCGAGAACAGATCGCCCGCGCGGAACGCGTGGTTGCCGACTATCGGCAAAAAATGGCCGCCAGCGGCAATCTGACCAACCTGCTGTTCGTCACCCCTGATTATTACGAAGAGCGACCAAAAGGCTGTATGGGCGGCTGGGGGTCGATTTTCCTCAGCGTGACCCCGGAAGGCACGGCGCTGCCCTGCCACAGCGCGCGCCAGCTACCGGTGGAGTTCCCCTCGGTGCTTGATCAGAGTCTGGAATCCATCTGGTATGACTCTTTCGGCTTCAACCGCTATCGCGGGTTTGACTGGATGCCGGAGCCGTGCCGCTCCTGCGATGAAAAGGAGAAGGACTTCGGCGGCTGCCGCTGTCAGGCCTTTATGCTCACCGGGAATGCTGATAACGCCGATCCGGTGTGCAGCAAATCGCCGCATCATCATAAAATTCTGGACGCGCGACGCGAAGCAGCCTGTAACGACATGAAAATCGGCCAGCTTCAGTTCCGCAACCGTACCCGTTCGCAGCTTATCTATAAAACCCGGGAACTGTAGCGATAATGACCACCCGCATCGTGGAGCTGGCAGGCGGTTTACGCGCAACGCTGGTGCATCAGCCGCAGGCGACACGCGCGGCGGCGCTGGCGCGCGTGAGTGCCGGAAGCCATCACGAGCCACCGCGCTTCGCCGGTCTTGCGCATTTACTTGAGCACCTGCTGTTCCGCGGTAGCCAGCGCTATCAGGGCGACGATCGACTCATGGCCTGGGTCCAGCGTCAGGGCGGTAGCGTCAATGCCACCACGCTGGCTCGCCACAGCGCATTTTTCTTCGATGTGGCGGCCGATAACCTGTCCGACGGCGTCGCGCGACTGCGGGATATGTTGCAGGCGCCGCTGCTTTCATGCGATGACATACAGCGCGAAGTGGCGGTCATTGATGCGGAAAACCGGCTCATCCAGCAGCATGATTCCGCCAGGCGCGAAGCGGCGGCACGCCACGCGATGGAAGAACCCAC
>OKPG01000143.1_pt1 | contig 11520 bp, 8 predicted proteins | sample 1612331 | NCBI WGS metagenome assembly OKPG01 (sample SAMN04436790, study PRJEB24849) | human gut metagenome | biome: human gut; feature: NICU; material: stool | host: Homo sapiens | place: USA: Saint Louis, MO | collected 2011-04-21
CTCATTCCAGAAATCGTTAATTTCATCTTCAGTTGCAAGGCACTGAAGATAAAACATGTGTGAGTATTTTTTCTTTGGAGACTGTGAGTATATGGCTATAGCATTTTCATGATTGTTATTTTTAAACTCTATAAGCATAATAACAGAAAAAACAACGTCTCTTAGTTTATCTGATAAATCATCTTCTTTGGCAAGAGTATACAGTTCATCAATTCCAGAGGTTAAAACATTTTCTGATGCAAGAATTGCTGTATTTAATACATCTACAAATTTTCTGGCGACAGGTGTGGCAGGTAATTTTTTTATAGCGTCTATAATGGTCTTGGCCGTGGCTATATCGCTGTTACGTATCTTTCTAAATATGTCCTCTGCAATAGGGAATAGGTTTTCGGGGGTAAGTTCTGATGGGTATGTTATTTTATTACCAAGGACAATGTCACCAGAACCGTAATGTGGAGAGCGCAATTCATTATTCATTTCTGATGACCTTACTTTTAGTTATTGATGATTTTATTACCATGCACGATATCACCGCTACCATGATGAGTACTAACATGGTTAATAGTCTGCGGTGCAGTTTTAATCTCCATTAATAGCCTCAATAACTCAGGATCGTTATCAATTCTGGTTTTTATTGCTTTTCCACTTAAATCATCATTTATGCCCAGTTGAGTAATTTTATCCGCCATTATTTGCGCAGTATTATCGTCAATCAGCCAGTTTCTAAGAGTATCTTTTAACCAGACCGCACTAATCGTTACGCCAGATTTTAATCCGTCATAAAGTAATCCCGACAAAATGGTACTTGTTAGAAAATCCATAGTCATTTCTCTTTCTCTATAGTTAATCATATAGATAACTATACATGAAGTGTATCTTCGAGTACCAGAGCCTGACCGTACAGAAAGTATGGATGAGATGAGTTCTTGCTGCTGCTAACTAAACGCGGTATCGTTTGCGAGCACCCGCAAATTCAGGTGCCGCGATTGGTCTCCTGAAGATATTCCTTACTGGCGACATATGACGCGCTTTATGTCGTTCATCCGACTACATCTCAATGGTGGGCCGGGCGGAGGCGTCGCAAAACGCGCCGGTGTCCAGTAAGGCCGGTAAGACCAACTCAGTTCGGTGCCACCACTCGTAAGGTTGGTCTCTGCGGTGGTGGTTAAAACAATCACTTATTGGAGGCTGCCATTATGGCTAAAATCCCCGCTCAAACAAATTCGTTACTTGCCGTCCCTTCAACGCTGTTACGGACTTCACCGTCCTCGCCAGCTACTGCGAAAAGTTCGCCTAAACCCTGATTGAAAGTAAAGATCTGACATTAAAAATGGCGCTTAGCGGCAGACTCAACGCTTGTCTAATGCTGCTCCAGCACACGCCGTTTGAACCTTTCCTTCCCCATCTTGTTGTAAGCCTGACCGTTGCTACCCTCTCGGCAAACGTCCCCAATTGGGCCTAAATACACAGAGCTTTGTCACCACAGCCTTGCCCTGACGCAGATGCTGGCGGAGCAGAGGTTTTCCTAAGAAACAGAGAAATTCCTTAACTGGCTGCTGTATGACCTGATCAACTACTTCGCGGCGGAAATGAAAGCCTCACGCTGACTACGTACCGCCGATGGTTAGAAGTTTATGATGGGGAGGCGGCATGATCATAATGCAACCAGACAGGTATTCCGCCGGTATTATTGCGGCACTGAAAAAGCGCGGAATGTCGCTTTCTGCCGTTTCTCGAAACTTAGGGCTGGCATCATCCACTCTGGTAAACGCGTTTACCCATAGCTTGCCCAAAGCTGAATGGCTGATCGCCGAAGCGCTAGGCGTTGTGCCAGAGCAAATCTAGCCCTTCCGTTACCGTAAGTCTGAAAATGACTAAATCGTCTCTCCCGATCTTCTAATGGCTTTGCTTTTAGACGATCGGGAGAAGACAAGCGAAACGCTGCAGTCCTGGCTCGTAAAATTCTTTTATAAAGAAAGAACCGTTTTTCCTTTCTTTACCATTGGTACTGGCATAGTTTCCCTCCTGCTCCATGCTGTTATTGATAGCGCTCAACGCTTCGCGACATGAATGAAGCGCCTGCTATCAGCGATTTGCTGTATGAAGCCGTGGGATATTACGCCGAAGCGCTATAAGCTCCGCGTTGTCTAAGAACAAAAGAGGGGAAGCATTGAACAACTGGACTAGTCAAAAAAGCAAAAACCCGCCTTTTGGGCGGGTTCTTTAAATAGTGGTGCCCGGACTCGGAATCGAACCAAGGACACGGGGATTTTCAATCCCTTTAAAAAGACAAAAGAACAAGAAAAGGAAAAACATTTTTACGGGATCATCTTGAGAAAAATATTCCATGAAGGGGCTATAAGTCTCAAGTTGCTTGAAAAATGAACCGAACGGCACTACCAGAAGCCTACCATTACTAGTTCAGTTAATCAGCTCTTACCCCAGGTGTCGTACTCCATGCCGCTTCTTCCATAGGTGCTGTATTTAAACTTCGCCTGCGGAACGCCAAATTTCCCTATTTTCGATGGTTCAGGGTGCTGTTCCAGGTACTTCTTAATTGCAGGATCGGTACAAAACTCACTATCGATTTTGCTGACCTGCCGGACTGTTTTTCTTTTAGGACATTTTGAACGAACATGCTTGTCGAACTTCTTAGGGGAAATTAAAGCATCACAGTAGGGACAGATTCTTGTAACTGATGGCGTGCTGGACGTAGGTACGGTTTCTTTGCTGTAGGCTGCATTGACGCGCTGGCATGAATTGCGATGCCGCCTGTATGACGCTTTGGACTCAAACAACACATTACAGTCTGGACAGCGGGTTTGCTTTGGTTGCGGTTGGTTCTGAGGGGCTGGTTTGGATGCTGCAGCCACAGGTGAGACTATTTCCTTCCAGCGGTGGTTATTCACTAGGTGTTGGTACAAAACGTTTTGTTCAACTGGTTTACCGCATATACCGCACTGTATCGACTTCATCCTGTCACCTCGTATTTGTCGATCTGAGATAGCAAAGTAATAGCATTGAATTGCTGAGGAAATACACGGCCACCAAGTATAGGCGGGTCAGTAATGTGATATTTGGCTTCGGATGTTATCTCTTAGTATTTCTGGTAGCATCAAAGGGCTAATATTGGGATGCACAATCTACCTGGGCAGCTCTGATGGAACAGCATTCTGATCGGGTAGATATACAGAAGATTTTAAGATGTTCCGTTACTGCGACGATCATTAGATGAAAGAACCTCATCCTGAGCAAGCAAAGTAATTACATCCCCAGCAATATCTGATCTGATTCCTGGCGATTTATGTGCTGCATAGGTAGCAACAGTCAAAGGCCTCAAGTTAAGGTTAGCTGATATGCGTTTGATTTCTTCGATAACGTTGAATGCGTCACATTCCAGTGCAAGACTCGTACGCGCAGTATCGAGAGCAATTCGTTGAACAGCTGTGAGAGGGATATATTTCTTCAGTTCTGCTGTGATAATCCGCTGAGCTTCAACGCCAATAGATGCGCCTCCTTCAACTATTCCCGTCAGTCCTACAAGTTTTCCGCCATCGCTGCGACTATTATCATCTTTGACCTTTGGAGGGGGAACTAAGGCAGTTATATCAACATCCTGCTGAAGCAAACCCAGAAGTTCGGGGAGTATCTCCGGCTTGATAACATTTTTTAAGGCTGCGGCTCTGTTTGCAAGGTTGACAGGAGAAATCCCTAGCCGTGCTGACATAGCGATGAGACAATTTGCTACGATAATAATATCGCTGATACCTGCCAGATGTGCACATTCATCCCGGAAAGCTTTGTCGTCACGTAATGCCGGTGGGAGCTGAGTGTGTTTTGATATTTTTTGTTTCTGCGGTGATTTGGAATAACCACGTAAAGCCTTTTCGGCACTTTTTGTAACTTCTCTGATACTATCGGCCAGTTCGTCGCCGCCTTCCAGACTCGTAGTAAGCTGTAGCATGTAATTGAGTCTGGCAGGCATGTCATGCGTGGCTTTTCCTGATGCTATTTTCTGGCTAATTTCATTCAAATTGCTGATTACCCCAACTGCGATTTTTGATGGGGGTTTTGCTGTATCAGTAACCTTGTGTCTTGAATGTACTTCTTGAGACATCAATGTAAGCGCTTTACGCCAGTCGGGTTGGATACCGGCTTTTAGCGTCTCAAGATTGCTGATGATGTTACGAAGATTGTCGCATCTTGCCAGTGGTATTGGTTCACCGTTAGATTTTCCAGCAGTTAACCAACGAACAATAAAAACGAAATCAGCTGTAGCAGAGGCTCGCAGCCCATCAATCACCCGCTCCTTTGCTTCAGGCGTATGAGGATTATTTTTGCGTACTTGCAGTCGATCACTTTTATTGTAAGTTGGTTTTTTCATATCACTATCTCAAATTAGCTCTGTGCTAGATATTTCCGCCAACGCCTTTGAATTTATCAATAAAGGCACCAATTTTCTGGAATACCGTCTGTTTCTTCGTTTTGTACTGAGGATTCAACGGACTGAGCTTTGGTAGCGTCTCGTTTAACTCCGTCCCATTTTCGGTAGCATATTCCCGTTTTAGTGATGTGCGGATATAGCGCCTTGCAGCCTCTTCATTGAGGTTTTCTTCCTTAATCAACGCTTCTGCTTCCCGCTGCTGTTCACGCTGAGCATAGGTAAAGAATGCATCAATGATACTGGCTTTGTCGGGCATGTCATCAAGGTTAGTTTGCTGAATAAAGTCAACAATCAGACCTTCTTTGGCACGGTTGCCCAGACTTGAGCGGATTAAGCGTCTGACCTCTTCAGTCAGGGCTTCTTTACCTTTTTTCTCTCTGTTGTGGTCGAAAATCAAGCCAAGAATGTAGTCCAGGTTAATTTCCTGCGACTTGAGCAGGTCAATTTCAAACACCACGTCATCCCAGTCTGTGGTTGATTTATCCCTGTCGTTTGCTGCTTTTTCGCGTCGCTGCCAGTCCCGGATATCATTGTATGCTGAGCGATAGTCCTGAACTTTACGTTCTGCCGGGAGACGAATGGTTTGTAATTCAGCAAATTTTTCATCATCCACATAGTGCTCTGCTTTAAAGGTTTCTACCGCTTCCGGGTCACTAATATCAACCTTCTGCAGGGCTTTCAGCGTGGCAAATTCATCATAGTTTTGCAGGATGTTTTCTGCCCGCAGATATTCACCAAACAGTTTGACGAAGGCTTTTTTCTCTTTTTCACTGTCGATACTGGCAGGGTCAGGGAAGCGCTGCTCTAGCTCCGAAACAACAGCCATAAAACCTCGTTTAGCCTCACCGGTTGCCGCATCGGTAAAGCCCTGCATGTACTCTTCGTAGCTTTTTTCCAGCACCACATTCTTGGTGTTTTTGTCGCCAAAAAGTGTGATGGCATCAATGGTCGGACGCTCCAGGTCCCTGAAAGTCACGATATTGCCGAAGGTTTTGGTTGCATCATAGATACGGTTGGTGCGTGAGAATGCCTGCATCAGGCCGTGATAACGGAGGTTTTTGTCAACGAAAAGAGTGTTAAGCGTCGGAGCATCAAAGCCAGTCAAGAACATTCCCACCACGATGAGAAGGTCAATATCCTGATTTTTCACTCGTTGAGCTAAATTGCGGTAGTAGTTCTGGAAACCGTTACTGTCGGTGCTGAAATTGGTTTTAAAGTGATTGTTATAGTCATCAATGGCTGAATCCAGGAATTCCTTCGCGCTGCTGTTCATTGCACTGGTATCAAAGCTTTCGTCAGTAATATCACCAATGGCGCTTTGCTCTTCATTTGCAGCAAAGGAGAAGATGGTTGCCACCCGAAGGCATTTATAGCTGCCAGATTTCTTCTCTGCTTCTTCCTGTAGCATTTTAAACGTCGTGTAATAAGCTTTCGCCGCGTCCACGCTGCTAACTGCTAACATGGCGTTAAAGCCCTTGGCTCCCGGGAAGGTTCGGTGCGTTTTCTGACGGAAGTTATTGAGAATGTATTGCGTTATTTCCTGGATACGCAGGGGGTGCAAAAATGCCTGTTGGTTTTCAGCCGCGCTGAGTTTTTTCTCGTCTGTTTCCGTTTCAAGAGACTTAAACTGTGGGCGGACATCGTTATAGTCCACCTTAAACTTCAGTACTTTTTCATCACGAATCGCATCAGTAATGACGTAAGAATGTAACTCACGCCCGAACACGCTGGTTGTGGTTTCTGCTCCCAGTGCGTTTTCGGGGAAAATAGGCGTACCGGTAAAACCAAACTGATAAAAGCGTCTGAATTTCTTTTTGAGGTTTTTCTGGGCCTCACCAAACTGGCTGCGGTGACACTCATCAAAGATAAACACCACCTGCTGTTGGTAGACGGGCAGGTCAGCTTCGGCTTTCATCAGGTTATTGAGTTTCTGAATGGTTGTGACGATGATTTTGTTATCGTCCTTATCCAGGTTTCTTCTGAGGCCTGCTGTATTATCGGAACCATTGACACTGTCCGGAGAGAAGCGCTGATACTCCTTCATGGTCTGGTAATCGAGGTCTTTCCTGTCGACCACGAAGAAGACTTTATCGATAAAGTCCAGCTCAGTAGCCAGACGTGCGGCCTTAAAGCTGGTCAGGGTTTTTCCTGACCCTGTGGTATGCCAGATAAATCCACCGCTTTCGGGTTTTGACCAGTTCTTCGCTTTAAAAGAGCTGTTGATTTTCCAGAGAATGCGCTCGGTGGCGGCAATCTGATAGGGGCGCATGACCAGCAGCGTCTGGCTGCTGTCAAACACGCTGTAATTAAACAGAACATTCAGCAGAGTATGTTTCTGGAAGAAGGTAGCGGTAAAGTCCTTCAGGTCCTTAATCAGAGTGTTATCCGACTTTGCCCAGTTCATGGTGAAATCAAAGCTGTTTTTATCCCGTTTAGTGGTACTGGCAAAGTACCGGGTATCAGTCCCGTTGGAAATCACGAAGAGTTGCAGGTATTTAAACAGGGAGTTATCGCTGTTAAAGCTTTCCTTGCTGTAACGGTGTATCTGGTTAAAGGCTTCACGAATAGCCACGCCGCGCTTTTTGAGTTCGATTTGCACCAGCGGCAGGCCGTTGACCAGAATGGTGACGTCATAACGGTTAGCGTGTGAGCCGGTCTGCTCAAACTGCTGAATGACCTGCACCTTATTGCGCAGCAGGTTCTTTTTATCTATCAGATAGATGTTTTCCAGACGACCATCATCAAACGTAAAATCACAGATATAGTCGATATGGATTTTACGGGTTTTGTCCAGGCTGCTGTCACTGGGGCTGTCCAGATACTGCTCTGCGAAACGCCGCCATTCACTTTCATTGAACTCGACACCATTGAGAGCCTGCAACTGCGTCCGGATGTTAGCCAGCATTGCGGTCTGTGATTTAACGGAAATAAACTCATAGCCCTGATTACGCAGGTCCTGAATCAGCTCCCGCTCAAGGTCCGATTCGCTCTGGTAGCTGTCACCGGTATCCAGAACTTTGGTGTATTTATCAAGGACGATAAAGTTATTGGATTCAGCAATGGTGTGTCTCTGTTGTGTCATGGTGCATCCTGTGCGTCATCTGGCAAAGCCCGGGAAGGTATTCGAAGCATCCTCCGGCATTGTAAAGCCTGATACCGGGTGGCTGAGAACAAACACTGCCGGTATCAATGGCCTGTTAGTTGCTGGCGGTTTCTGGTCTCGGGAAGCTGAACAGCAAGTCACGATAGTATTCGTACTGTTTCTGGCGCAGCTCGATTTCACGAGGTAAGCCTTCAGTCAATGAGAATGTTATAGCCTCTAATTTGTCCAGAATTCCGACTATTCGCTGTTGTTCGAGCATTGATTTCTCTGGTGATGCCGGGAAGGGTATAGGCACAGTAATTTTCTCGACCTGATGGCTCATTAGCTTAGGATTACCCATACCTGAATAGACATGCTTTTGGGCTTCTATTGAAAGCCAATAGTAAAGATACTTATAGCTAATTGGATAATTTTCATGAATTTTGATTAGTCCACAAACATTCGTGATGGAGAATTTCCCTGTACGGTAGAAAACCGTTCCAGCATTTGCACCATCTGTTGTCCAACTAATAAATTCACCATCAAAGTCGTAAGTATCTATTGAGCCAATCATCCCATTTCTTGCGGTTTGGGAACTATAAACGGGGTAGTCTCCTGCATTCTGTTCGAGATACCCTTTGGACATGACTCTTCCGCGTCTTAATATTGCTACATCAGCTAGCGTTTTCCACTCAACTTCGGCCTCGTCAAAACAAAGCAACTGGTCACGATAGTAGTTGTACTGTTTTTTTCGCATGGTAAGCTCAGCTGTAAGCTCAGCTGTAAGCTCAGCTGTAAGAGCAGTAAATTTATCCAGAATCCGGACGATTTCAGCCTGGATGGTCAGAGACTTTTCAGGATTTTCCGGGCAGGGAACTGGAATATAGCACTCCTTTACCTTCGCGTCAGATATCGCTGGGTATGCTGATCCACTTTGATTTTCTTCAACATATTTTTTAAAATAACTTGTTGAAATCCAATGCCAAATCCATTTTGGCAGAACCTCATCTTGTTTCGCTCTTAAGACACAGAATCCGGTGCTTGCTACTTCATCTGAGTACTCACCGTCTATTAGGCAAAACCGTTGTTGAGTTGGTCGAGTTGTTGCGAAAATAACATCATTTTCCTCAATGAGTTTTTGAGCCCTACTCGGGGCATTGTTCGCTGTAACTTCAGTTGTCTCAGTGATTTTTTTTGTTTCAATATCAACAGAGGTTAAATCCACATATCGATAAGAGCGGGTAGCCTCACGCCATTTTATATTACTCGTTCGTAGAGTAACTTCTCCAATCGTCTTCCATTGAATATCAACTCCATTAAGTAACTTTTCCAGATAGCTCAGAACGCTCATTTCTGTACCTCGTCACCTTCAATCTCAGCCACAATTGAGTCGATGTCCTTACGTAACTGATCGATTTTGCCGACGGTGATTTTTAGCTCGGCATTCAGTTCGGAAATATCAATTATTTCGCGAGTATTCAAGGCTTCGACGTAGCTGCTGACTGACAGGTTATAGTTATTGGCAGCAACTGTTTCTTGAGGTACGGTTTTCGCCAAATGGTCAACGTCTGTTTTGCTGGCAAAGACCTGCATAATCTGTTCAATATGACCATCAGTCAGGATATTGTTATTGGTTTCTTTCTTAAACAACCCGCTGGCGTCAATAAACTGAACGCGGGTATCTGTTTTGTGCTTTGACATCACCAGAATGTTAACGGCAATGGTGGTGCCGAAGAACAGATTCGGTGCCAGAGAAATCACCGTTTCAACATAGTTATTGTCGACCAGGTACTGGCGGATTTTCTGCTCTGCACCGCCACGGTAGAAAATACCGGGGAAGCAAACTATTGCTGCACGCCCTTTAGCTGACAGGTAGTTTAGTGCATGTAGCACAAACGCAAAGTCAGCTTTTGATTTCGGGGCCAGTACGCCAGCAGGAGCAAAACGTTCATCGTTAATCAGTGTAGGGTCATCGCTGCCAATCCACTTAACTGAGTACGGTGGGTTAGAGACGATCGCGTCAAACGGTTTTTCATCGCCAAAGTGAGGCTCAGTCAGAGTATTTCCCAGTCTGATATCAAATTTGTCGTAGTTGATGTTGTGCAGGAACATGTTCATACGCGCCAGGTTAAAGGTTGTATGATTTATCTCCTGACCATAAAAACCTTCTTCAATGATATGGTTATCAAAGTGCTTCTTCGCCTGAAGCAGTAGTGAGCCAGAACCTGCGGCAGGGTCATAGATTTTGTTGACGTGAGTCTGACCGTGCATCGCAAGCTGAGCAATCAGCTTAGAGACGTGCTGAGGTGTGAAGAACTCCCCTCCAGACTTACCGGCATTTGCCGCATAGTTAGAAATCAGGAACTCGTAGGCATCACCAAACAGGTCAATCTGGTGCTCGTTAAAATTCCCCAGGTTAAGCCCTTCAACGCCTTTCAAAACGGCGGCAAGACGGCTGTTTTTGTCTTTGACGGTGTTCCCCAGTCGATTGCTGGTTGTATCGAAATCGGCAAAGAGGCCTTTGATGTCAGCCTCGGATGGATAACCGTAGGCCGAGCTTTCAATAGCGACGAAGATACTGTTTAAATCAGCATTCAGCCTGTCGTTGGTGTTAGCTTTAGCGGCAACGTTGCAGAACAGCTGGCTCGGGTAAATGAAATAGCCTTTAGTCCTGATGGCATCGTCTTTGATGTCATCGGTAATGATGCTGTCATCAAGCGCTGCATAATGTATGCTCTCATCCCCTGCTTCCATGTAGCTGGAAAAATTCTCACTGATGAAGCGGTAGAAAAGTGCACCGAGTACATACTGTTTAAAATCCCATCCATCTACGGAGCCTCTGACATCATTGGCAATGGCCCAGATTTGACGGTGTAGCTCTGCACGCTGCTGAAGGCTTGTCATTTTGTATCCTGTTGTATGATTCTTAAGTACTGCTATTGGCCCGATTTTATCGCAATTTCATTCCGTTGGCAGGCTTTGCATGTCATGCGTTGTACTGAGTGTTCGTTTGCCCGGTTATGTAACCAACGCTCTTTCAGTCAGGCCAGTAGAAACGTTGTGCTGACAATAAATACTGAGGCCCCAACACTTTCGGGGCTTAAGATCAGTCAGTGAGAATTTCTTCATCCGTATCCATTGTGGATGGTGATGAATCTATTTTTGTTGTAAGAAACACCCGACTCAGTAGTCTTTGCTTCAGGGCGTTTCTTCGCTCATTGTAGAATTCCGGGAAGCGACTGAACTCAATATTTTCATCTGAAACTAACAGCATTGATGGCGAATAGTTGTTTGATGGCTGAGATAGCCATTGTTTCAGGGAAGTATCCTGTTTACTTATATTCTGAGAGTGATTCAGTAAATGAAGATTCGGTATGGTGTCCCAGTATTCCGGATTTTCATAAAAGCTGAGCTTCTCCGGTGAATTCGCAATATAATCTAGTTTTTCAAGATATTTCTTTGAAAAATGATTTCTTGGGTGAAGGTGATCAATATGAAACACCTCGGTCGGATTCATTTCAGGGAACAGAAGATGCAATAGTGCACGGCAACGACCTTCGCCATATCTGATATTGAGAAGGCTTTCCATGTATTCGTCGTCAAATCTGAGGTCCTTATTCGAGCCTTTGTACCTGTCAATAATCTTCTCAAGAGGAAAATGAATATCTGAAAGACTATTTTTCATTACATCTCTGATGCTCGTGAGTAGCGCATCGGCCTGGCTTCCAAAGATCCCTTTCAGAAGTACCATGTAAAACCACTGGCTAATTACTGAGCGTTCATTGTGGTTTTTATTCAGGAGGTTAATCGTTGTATATAATGGATGTCCACTGGTTTGCTTTTTGTAAAGCCAGGTAATGACTCCAACTTATTGATAGTGTTTTATGTTCAGATAATGCCCGATGACTTTGTCATGCAGCTCCACCGATTTTGAGAACGACAGCGACTTCCGTCCCAGCCGTGCCAGGTGCTGCCTCAGATTCAGGTTATGCCG
>OKPG01000197.1_pt1 | contig 8189 bp, 9 predicted proteins | sample 1612331 | NCBI WGS metagenome assembly OKPG01 (sample SAMN04436790, study PRJEB24849) | human gut metagenome | biome: human gut; feature: NICU; material: stool | host: Homo sapiens | place: USA: Saint Louis, MO | collected 2011-04-21
CCCCTCTTTGGTCTTGCGACGTTATGCGGTATTAGCTACCGTTTCCAGTAGTTATACTCCAGCACGTCCGCGCCGGTGACGATGTCGACGGTCGAGGTTTCAGAAAACGCTTTACCGGTGTCGAGGGTTTCCAGCTTTGCCAGCTCGTCGTTGCGCTCGCGCAGGATATCGACGGCGCGACGCAGGATGCGCGAGCGCTCCATGGCGGTCATCGCCGCCCAGATTTTTTGCCCGCGCTTTGCGCTATCCACGGCGCGGTCCACGTCTTCACGCCCGGCGGCCTGCACGCTCGCCAGAACTTCACCGTTGGCCGGGTTGATGGTCTCGAAGGTGCGACCGCTGGTGGCGGATGTATAACCACCATTGATATAAAGCTGCTGTTCTGCCATTCGGGACATGCTTCCTCCTCGGTTAGTCGGTCGGTAAATGCTGGCTGATAAAGTGGCTGGTAAGCGACTGGGCCAGGGTTTTATCCAGCGGTTTGCCGCTGAGCGCGGCGCGCAGCCACAGCCCGTCAATCAGTGCGGCGAGCCCGTAGCCCGCCTCTTCAGCCTGTTCACGCGGCAGTTCGCGGCGGAATTCGTACACCAGATTTGAGAGCAACCGGCGGCTGCTGACCTGCTGCAAACGATAGAGCATCGGCTGATGCATGCTGCTGGCCCAGAAGGCCAGCCAGGCCTTCATCGCCGCGCCGCTGACCTGTGTTTCATCAAAATTGCCGCCGACAATCGCCTGCAAACGCTGCTCTGCACTGCCGTCCGGCAGGGCGCGTAAACGGCTTAATACCGCATCGCGTAACTGACCGGTGATGTCGCGCATGGTTGCTTCCAGCAGACCGTTTTTATCTTTGAAATAGTGGCTGATGATCCCCGTGGACACGCCCGCCCGACGGGCGATTTGCGCGATGGTTGCGTCATGCATTCCCACTTCATTAATTGCTTCCAGCGTGGCATTGATGAGCTGCCTGCGCCGGATCGGCTGCATCCCCACTTTGGGCATTTTTGCCACTCCATTCATCAGCGTTGGTAATCTATTAAAGCGGTTTTTGATTGGACGTTCAATATAAAATGTGTCTTAATTGTTGCGATTTTAGATTTTAATAGTTACAAAAACAGTGGGGATACTGGATGACAGACCTTTCACAAGACAGAGAAAAAGACAAAATCAACCCGGTCGTTTTTTATACGTCCGCCGGGCTGATTTTGTTGTTTTCCCTGACGACCATCTTCTTTCGTGATTTTTCTGCCGAGTGGATTGGGCGCACCCTGAACTGGGTGTCGAAGACCTTCGGCTGGTACTACCTTCTGGCGGCGACGCTCTATATCGTCTTCGTCGTCTGCATTGCCTGCTCGCGCTTCGGTTCGGTGAAGCTTGGGCCGGAGCAGTCCAAGCCCGAGTTCAGCCTGCTGAGTTGGGCCGCGATGCTGTTTGCCGCGGGCATTGGCATCGACCTGATGTTCTTCTCCGTGGCGGAACCGGTCACGCAATATATGCAGCCGCCGGAAGGGGCAGGGCAGACGATGGAGGCCGCGCGTCAGGCGATGGTCTGGACGCTGTTCCACTACGGCCTGACGGGCTGGTCAATGTATGCCCTGATGGGCATGGCGCTTGGATACTTTAGCTATCGTTATAATTTGCCCCTTACCATCCGCTCCGCGCTGTACCCGATTTTCGGGAAAAAGATCAACGGCCCGATTGGCCACAGCGTCGATATCGCGGCGGTGATCGGCACCATCTTCGGCATCGCCACCACGCTCGGGATTGGCGTAGTGCAGCTTAACTACGGGCTGAGCGTGCTGTTTGACATCCCGGATTCGATGGCGGCGAAGGCGGCGCTAATTGCGCTGTCGGTGATCATCGCTACCATCTCGGTGACCTCCGGCGTGGATAAAGGTATTCGCGTGCTCTCCGAGCTGAACGTCGCGCTGGCGCTGGGGCTGATCCTGTTCGTGCTGTTTATGGGCGACACCTCGTTCCTGCTCAACGCCCTAGTGCTCAACGTAGGTGATTACGTGAACCGCTTTATGGGCATGACGCTGAACAGCTTCGCCTTTGACCGCCCGGTGGAGTGGATGAACAACTGGACGCTCTTCTTCTGGGCGTGGTGGGTGGCCTGGTCGCCGTTTGTCGGCCTGTTCCTGGCGCGAATTTCGCGTGGGCGCACCATCCGTCAGTTCGTGATGGGCACGCTGATCATCCCGTTCACCTTCACCCTGCTGTGGCTGTCGATTTTCGGCAACAGCGCGCTGCACGAAATTATCCACGGCAATGCGACCTTCGCGCAGGAAGCGATGGTGCACCCGGAGCGCGGCTTCTACAGCCTGCTGGCGCAGTACCCGGCGTTTACTTTTAGCGCGTCCGTAGCAACCATTACCGGCCTGTTGTTCTACGTCACCTCGGCGGACTCCGGCGCGCTGGTGCTGGGGAACTTCACTTCGAAGCTTAAAGACATCAACAGCGATGCGCCGAACTGGCTGCGCATCTTCTGGTCCGTCGCCATCGGCCTGCTGACGCTCGGGATGCTGATGACCAACGGTATCTCTGCGTTGCAGAACACCACGGTGATCATGGGCCTGCCGTTCAGCTTCGTGATCTTCTTCGTGATGGCCGGGCTGTATAAATCGCTCAAGGTGGAAGACTACCGCCGCGTCAGCGCCAGCCGCGACACCGCGCCCCGGCCGATGGGCGCGCAGGACAGATTGAGCTGGAAGAAACGCCTGTCGCGCCTGATGAACTACCCGGGCACGCGCTACACCAGCCAGATGATGGAGACGGTCTGCTTCCCGGCGATGGAAGAGGTGGCGCAGGAGCTGAAGCTGCGTGGCGCCTACGTGGAGCTGAAAAACCTGCCGCCGGAAGAGGGCGAAACCCTGGGGCACCTGGATCTGCTGGTGCACATGGGCGACGAGCAGAACTTTGTTTATCAGATCTGGCCGCAGCAGTATTCGGTTCCCGGCTTTACCTACCGGGCGCGCAGCGGGAAATCGACCTACTACCGGCTGGAGACCTTCCTGCTGGAAGGGAGCCAGGGTAATGATTTGATGGATTACAGCAAGGAGCAGGTAATTACGGATATTCTGGACCAGTATGAACGGCACCTGAACTTTATCCATCTCCACAGGGAAGCGCCGGGGAATAGCGTGATGTTCCCGGATGTCTAAACGGATTCTTAAAATACCTTCAGACTGTATATAAATACAGTTTTTTGGCGCAGCATTACTCAAGGAAGAGTAACCATGCAGCAAGAGCCTGATGCTGAAGCATTCGGGCTTTTGCTGCGTTTAGGGAAGGAACTATGGATGAGTCATGCGATAGAGTTTATCGAAACATCACTCTTTACCCGACAGATTAAAAGCATTGCTACGGATGATGAATTAAAGGATCTGCAAAAGGTGATCTATTTCATTATGGCCTATCCAAAATGCATAAAGGACAGCCTGACAGAGACAGAGAAAGCAGAACTTAAAAAGCTGACTTCCATTCTGAAAAATACTGCTTCCAGTGCCGTAAATTTGAGGTGTACTATGTACCCTAATCAGGCAGGTGGAGGCTGATAATGAGTATTTTTAATGAATTAAAATCTTCGCTTGAAGAGGCCGTTGAGATCCATAACGGAAGAAAAGCCGCTTCCCGGGTAACCCGCTATGAAGTTGCTGATGTGCGCGCCATCAGAGAGCAGCTCAATATCACGCAAAGCGAAATGGCGAAGGCGCTTGGCACGAGCGTCGATACGATAAAGAGCTGGGAGTCTAAACGTCGCAACCCAACCGGGCTGGCGGCGAAGGTACTTAATGTGATTCGGGAGAATCCTGCATTTTATAAGGCACTTGCCGGGCAGTGAGTCGCCCTTATGCCGGGTGGCGCTGCGCTTACCCGGCCTACAAAACTCCAAAACTGCTTTACCGTAGGCCTGATAAGCGAAGCGCCATCAGGCTCTCCCTCCGTTGACATAACTTTAATGATAACTATTTTCATTTAAATATAGCCTGTGCTATACCTTATAGCACGGGCTAATTTTGCTTTTAATTTAATCACCTCAGGAGACTTCTGCGATGCATCCACGGCAAGGATTGAAGCGTCTGTTGCTCGGCGCGCTGCTTATGACCGCGACCACAACCGGCGCGCTGGCGGCTGAAAAGTTCCAGGTCATCACCACTTTTACCGTTATCGCTGATATGGCGAAAAACGTAGCGGGGGATGCCGCAGAGGTCACCTCCATCACCAAACCGGGCGCGGAAATTCACGAATACCAGCCCACCCCGGGCGATATCAAACGCGCGCAGAAGGCGCAGCTGATCCTGGCGAACGGCATGAATCTGGAGCTGTGGTTCCAGCGCTTTTATCAGCATCTGAACGGCGTGCCGGAGGTGATTGTTACCAAAGGCATCACCCCGATGGGCATCAGCGAAGGGCCCTATAACGGCAAGCCCAACCCGCACGCGTGGATGTCGCCGGACAACGCCCTGATTTACGTCGATAACATCCGCGACGCGCTGGTGAAGTACGATCCGGCCAACGCGCAGACCTATCAGCGTAACGCCGACGCCTACAAGCAGAAGATCACCGCCACTCTCGAACCGCTGCGTAAGCAGGTCACGGCGATCCCGGAAGACAAGCGATGGATGGTGACCAGCGAAGGGGCGTTCTCCTATCTGGCGCGGGATTTGGGCCTGAAAGAGCTGTACCTGTGGCCGATCAACGCCGATCAGCAGGGCACGCCGCAGCAGGTGCGCAAGGTTATCGATCTGGTGAAAAAACATCACATTCCGGCGGTGTTCAGCGAAAGCACCGTCTCGGATAAGCCCGCTCGTCAGGTGGCGCGGGAAACCGGCGCCCATTACGGCGGCGTGCTGTACGTTGACTCCCTGAGTGCAGAAAACGGCCCGGTGCCGACCTATATCGATCTGCTGAACGTCACCACCCGCACGCTGGTGCAGGGCATCCGCGACGGGATGAAGGAGTAACCATGCAGAAGGGGATTGTTGTAACCGACGTGACCGTGACCTACCGCAACGGCCACACGGCGCTGCGCGACGCGTCGTTCAGCGTGCCGGGCGGATCGATTGCCGCCCTGGTGGGGGTGAACGGTTCCGGCAAGTCCACGCTGTTTAAGGCGGTGATGGGCTTTGTGCGGGCAGCGAGCGGCACTATCTCCATTCTCGGGCTTCCGCCTCACCGGGCGCTGCGCCTGAACCTGGTCGCCTACGTGCCGCAGTCGGAAGAGGTCGACTGGTCATTTCCGGTGCTGGTCGAGGACGTGGTGATGATGGGCCGCTACGGGCATATGGGGTTTCTGCGTCGGCCTAAAGAGCGCGACAGGCAGATTGTAACCGACGCCCTGAAGCGCGTGGACATGCTTGAGCTGCGTCATCGGCAGATTGGCGAGCTCTCCGGCGGCCAAAAGAAGCGCGTGTTTCTGGCGCGGGCGATTGCCCAGCAGGGCGAGGTGATCCTGCTCGACGAGCCGTTTACCGGCGTGGACGTCAAAACCGAAGCCAGGATCATCAACCTGCTGCGGGAGCTGCGCGACGAGGGTAAAACGATGCTGGTTTCGACCCACAATCTGGGCTCGGTCACGGAATTCTGCGATTACACGGTGATGGTCAAAGGCACCGTGCTGGCGAGCGGCCCGACGGATATCACTTTTACCGCTGAGAATCTTGAGCGCGCCTTTAGCGGCGTGCTGCGCCACGTGGTGCTCAGCGGCTCGGAAGATCGCATTATTACCGACGACGAACGCCCCTTCGTCACGCACCGACAGGAGGCCAAATGAACGTGCTTCTCGAACCCTTCGGCTACGAGTACATGCTCAACGCGATGTGGGTCTCGGCGATGGTGGGCGGGCTGTGCGCGTTTCTCTCCTGCTATCTGATGCTCAAAGGCTGGTCGCTGATCGGCGATGCGCTGTCGCACTCCATCGTGCCGGGCGTAGCGGGCGCTTACATGCTCGGACTGCCGTTCTCGCTGGGGGCGTTTTTATCGGGCGGGCTGGCGGCGGGCAGCATGCTGTTTCTCAACCAGCGCAGCCGCCTGAAGGAGGACGCCATTATCGGGCTGATCTTCTCCTCGTTTTTCGGGCTGGGGCTGTTTATGGTCTCACTCAACCCGACCTCGGTGAACATTCAGACCATCGTCCTCGGCAATATTCTCGCCATCGCCCCGGAAGATATCGTCCAGCTGGCGATTATCGGCGTGGTGTCGATAGTTATCCTGCTGTTCAAATGGAAAGATCTGATGGTGACCTTTTTTGATGAGAACCACGCCCGCGCTATCGGTCTGCGTCCTGAACGCCTGAAAATTCTCTTCTTCACGCTACTGGCGGTCTCTACCGTGGCGGCGCTGCAAACCGTCGGCGCATTTCTGGTGATCTGTCTGGTGGTTACGCCCGGTGCGACCGCCTGGCTGCTGACCGATCGCTTCCCGCGCCTGTTGATGATTGCCGTCGCCATTGGCAGCATCACCAGCTTCCTCGGTGCGTGGGCCAGCTATTACCTGGACGGCGCCACCGGCGGCATTATCGTGGTCGCCCAGACGCTGCTGTTCCTGCTGGCGTTCGTCTTTGCGCCGAAGCACGGGCTGCTTGCCAGCCGCCGTCGGGCGCGGGAGGCACATCCATGATGACGCTGCTCCTCGAACCGTTTCAGTTTGCGTTTATGAACAACGCCCTGATGATTTCACTCCTGGTGGCCGTGCCCTGCGCGCTGCTGTCGGTTTTTCTGGTGCTGAAAGGCTGGGCGCTGATGGGCGACGCCATGAGCCACGCGGTGTTTCCCGGCGTCGTGCTGGCCTGGATGATGGGCCTGCCGCTGGCGCTGGGCGCATTCGTGGCTGGTCTGTTCTGCGCGGTCGCCACCGGATACCTGAAGGATAACAGCCGAATCAAGCAAGATACGGTTATGGGGATCGTCTTTTCCGGCATGTTCGGCGCCGGGCTGATCCTCTATATCGCCGTCAAACCTGAGGTGCATCTCGACCACATTCTGTTCGGCGATATGCTGGGCATTAACGGGATGGACATTTTGCAAAGCGGTCTCGTCGCGGGGTTGATTGCGCTGGTGATTGGCCTGAAGTGGCGCGATTTTCTGCTGTTCTGCTTTGACTATCAGCAGGCGCAGGCGAGCGGCCTGCGCACCCGCTGGCTGCACTACGGCTTACTGTGCATGGTTTCGCTGACCATCGTGGCGACGCTGAAAGCGGTGGGTATAATTCTGTCGATTTCGCTGCTGATTGCCCCCGGCGCGGTGGCGGTGCTGATTACCCGACGCTTTCACATGGCGCTGCTGGTGGCGGTCGCCGTTTCAGCGCTGGTGTCGGTAAGCGGCGTGTATGCCTCGTTTTATCTCGACAGCGCGCCCGCGCCGACCATTGTGGTCCTGTTCGCGTTGGTGTTTATCGTGACGTTTGTGGTGACCAGCGTGAAGGCACGTCGGCAGGAGCGTGTGACAGCAGGGTGATGACCTGTTCGCCGTGCTGCTGCCAGTGAAGGGTGAAGGCAGTGCCTTCCTCAAAGCCTGCAAGTTGACGGGTCAATGCCAGCGTAAGCGTCCTGTCGTCGAGCAGGGTAATGCGGGCGCTGTCAAAACCCATCCAGGCCTGCACCTGCGGAAAGAGGGCCTTGAACAGGCTCTCTTTGGCGCTGAACGCCAGCGTGAGAGCAAGGGCGAACGGGTATCCCGAGCGGGAAAGCACAGGTTCTTCCTGCGTATCAATAATGCCGTCTTTGATTTCCCAGGCTTCGTTTTCGGAAAGGATCGTTTCACAATCGATGCCGATAAGCGCCGGGTATTGCGTGACGACGGCCATCGCCTGCGTGCCGCTGTGGGTGATGCTGCCGGAAATACCTTGCGGCCAGAGCGGTTCGCCGCTGGGGCCGATGCCGGGGATTACGCGCTCGTTTAGCGCATGCGCCGCGGCGATGCGGCCTGCCAGGTGGTCGGATTTGCGCTTGCGTCCGGCGTCAGCCAGTTGTGCGTGATGGGGCAGCCAGAGGAGATCGGCGTCGGTGAAGGTGGTGGGGTCGAAAGTGATGCGGTGGAGGGTGTGGCCGGCGAGAGAAAATGTGCTGTGGGTTGTGTGCATGGTTTTCCCTTCAGTATTGTGCGGCCTGATGCCCTCACCCCGGCCCTCTCCCATAGGGCTGAGGGTTCCCCACAAATTAATGCGAGCACTGAGCAATCCCCTCGCCCCTC
>OKPG01000231.1_pt1 | contig 6628 bp, 8 predicted proteins | sample 1612331 | NCBI WGS metagenome assembly OKPG01 (sample SAMN04436790, study PRJEB24849) | human gut metagenome | biome: human gut; feature: NICU; material: stool | host: Homo sapiens | place: USA: Saint Louis, MO | collected 2011-04-21
TCACCAGGCGATTGTAGGCATGACCGAGCTGTCCGGAGAGCTTTTTATAATGCTCCGGGCGATACCAGGCCGGGTTCTCACATTTGGCTTTTGTGGAATGCTCACCGCGTTTGCGGCGGGTCAGTTTTTTGACCGGTGCAATGAGGAAATTACCCTGAGTGCCGGCATCGACATCCTGGCAGAAACGGGTTAGCTCATCTTTCGGTAGATCTGACCAGTGAACAGAAATCTGATTGTCATTCACGGCGGCCTGTTCTTATGGCGGCCGGGTGTTGTGTTATGTGGTGCATGCGTTATAATCCTTCACAGGCCACGCGCCTGCTTTTGGACCCCCTGATATCTGTGTCTTCCGCCAAGATGATGACAGATGTCGGGGGGTTTGTGCATTCAGGCTCCGGGAAATCCCGTTACCTGCTCCTGAACGTTTTACTGGACACGTCCTGTCCCTGTCTGTTTCCGGAAGTCCGCATTTCTTCCGTAAAACCATCTTTTGCCACCCGCCTGCCTCACCACAAAGCAGTCAAACCGTCAGTTTGAGTTAGGACACAAAAGTAATCTGAATCAACAATCTGTCCCACCACAAGACGATCGCTGACGATCCGAATACTACCTTCTCATCAGTAACTTTTCCAGATGTTAGACCAGATAACAATCCATAGTTTTCATGCTAATTGTCCGGATGAGACTGCTAGCAAGCATCGCACGCAGTAAATTCAGGGCGTTGGGTTTGATTTGGTAGGCCAGAGCAAGGAAAATAATTTAGAGGAAGAGCTTTACCTAATAGTTGCAAGTTGACTCTTTCGTATGTTCACTGCACTTAAAAAACCGTATAGCTTTTGCTATACAGAATCCATATGATATGCTTGTAAAGCAATCGCTATACAAGGAGCGCACTCATGAAATCAGATGTTCAGCTCAACCTTAGAGCTAAAGAATCTCAAAGAGCACTTATTGATGCTGCAGCAGAGATTCTCCATAAATCACGCACGGACTTCATCCTGGAAATGGCATGTCAGGCTGCGGAGAATGTGATCCTCGATCGTCGCGTATTTAATTTTAACGATGAGCAGTATGCAGAGTTTATCGATATGCTCGATGCACCGGTTTCGGATGAGGCGGCTATTGATAAACTTCTGGCAAGGAAACCTCAGTGGGACGTGTAACAGCACCAGAACCATTATCCAGCTCCCATCAACTAGCAGAGTTCGTCAGTGGTGAGGCAGTACTTGATGACTGGCTTAAACAGAGGGGATTAAAAAACCAAGCTCTTGGTGCAGCACGAACGTTCGTCGTTTGTAAAAGAGACACTAAACAGGTTGTCGGTTTTTACTCTCTGGCCACCGGCAGCGTTAACCACGTGGAAGCAATGGGAAGCCTCAGGCGCAATATGCCAGATCCAATTCCCGTAATCATACTTGCTCGCCTGGCAGTTGATGTTTCATACCGTGGCCAAGGGCTCGGGGCCGATTTACTGCATGATGCAGTTCTGCGCTGTTACCGTGTAGCTGAGAATATTGGAGTCCGTGCGATTATGGTTCATGCACTGACTGAAGAAGCCAAAAACTTTTATCTTCACCATGGCTTTAAGGCATCACAAACTCAGGAACGGACATTGTTTTTAAAGTTACCACAGTGAGGTTTGAGGAAGAAAGGGGCTTGTTCGATATTTAAGATATTGATTTATAATGATTTTACTATTGAATTTAACATAATCTTTGTTGTACGCACCAATGTTGTAGTAGCTAAATTGAGATGTCCGTCTCTGACCAAATAGACATGTCCGCGCTACAGTCTAACCACAGTGCTCACTACTTTCAAAGGATGAGACTGATGAAGGCATACGGAACGGAGTTTAATCTCATTGAACGAAAAAACCGGCTCAGGATCCGACGCCATCTTACCATTCGTCTTACAGCCACCCAGCTTGAGAACTCTGAGAGATATTGACGCCGCTTTCTTGAGCGCTCATGCAAGATACATTCAAGGCGTTGAATCTCATATTGTGGCTAAATGTCCGGTAAATGAAATAGTTTCAATAGTATGATATAAAAAGACCACCCAATGCATAGGTAAATTTTGGGTGTCAGAGAACCCTAAACCGCTATGTGGCAGAAATTGACATGTATAAGCCATAATATCCCATTACCTTTCGAAAGGATCAGAAATGCATAACGAAATTGAGAAGTGGCTGAATGCTCAAGCCAATGATAATCCAGTCGCGCGAGCTGAACTTGCAAGGACGCTAGTTAAAAAAGTATATGATTTTGTTAAGTTTAATCGCCCTGAAGGTGAGGGGTTGGATGGTCGCGATGGCCCGGAAAGGCAAAGTCTGGCTAAAATTGTCGATGCAGCAGAAGATCACTATATAGAAATGTGCGAAATAAAAAACAAGTAATGCCTATCTATCGGCTCAGAGCTAATTTTGAGCCGAAATAAAAAAATCAGAATAATTTGCTGAAGAAAAAATGAGTAATAAAATGCAAGATATTTTGTCGAATACATTTAAGGTTATAATTTCCTTTTTTGTCGCTCTTGTTTTGAATAAATTACTGTCTCTGTTCAGAAAGAGGCAGCTTTATTTGTCATGTTGGAATTCAATTGAAAACACATCAATTGCCGATAATGCATTTACTATGAACTCCAGTATATATAACAACGGAAAAGATAAAGAAAAAAATGTAATTATAAAGATGCCTAATGGGTTAAGTTGTAGTGTTTTATCATCCACCTATGATTATAAAAATGAAAATGGTGAAATACTTATAGATAGAGTTCTTCCTTCAGAAAAAATATCGATGGTGATATTGGTTGAAGGTGCGAGGAAATTAGAGAAGAAAATAAGGCCGCGGATAAAATCAGAAGATGCCAATGGGCGAGTATATCTGACACAAGATGTAGTTCCTCCCAGCGCTGGGGTCTTAACGTTCACCATTGCTCTATTTACGACAACACTAGGCGTATTAAGTTACTTGATAAGCAGCGGCGATTCGCCTGAAAAAACAATCGGATATATACACAATTCTCTGTTTTACAGTGATTACAAAAATAATGGTTTTCTGATTTCCCCATTTGGTAACGATATAGTAATAAAGAATTACGACATTGCAAAAAAAGAGTATCCAATCGAATTGGTTGATGCCAGGAGATTGAACGGTAAAATTCAATATAAATTTAGGCTAGTAAATAAACTAAGTTCTCCAATGGCATTTAAGGCAAATTATAAAGTAAATTCAAGTCATGCCTTTTGGGGTGAGATATCAAATATAAGTGATTTTGCCGATGAGCAAACTCAGCAGAAAGCAAAGCAAGAAATTTTTGAAAAGTATCATGCGAACGGTACGGTCATCGGGGGGAAGATATTTTTTGATTCGGCAGAGGTTATTGTTAAGCCCAATAGCATGAGTTATTTAATATTAAGTAGAGATGATAAAAGTTACCTTACTTTAGATGATATGGATGCCGAAATAGACATAAAAGCATCTGAAGGATTGGTGAATAAAAAGGTAGAAATGTTTTTCCAAGCCAATAACAATAAGAAAATCATATCGTTATTTAAATGATTACTTACAAAGGTTGTGATGTTAAAGAGACCGTTGCTGGAGATACTTTCGCAGCGGTTTTTTCAATATATGGATATATCTACCTAGCCGATGCTTGGAATTTTTAGTATCTATATTTTATCAACATCCTTTTGATAGTGTTTTTATTGATATATCCTAGGATTCAAATAAAGTGGCATCAAATGATACCACTTTATAAATTAATATGATTGAATCTCTGCTGAAGGGCTCGCTATGTCGCTCTTCTTTTTAGGTAACTGTGGGAATACAACCCTGCCTACAGTTTTAAATATTGACTGCCTGCATTTCTTTGCAAAAGTTTTGTTTTTATTTTCTTTAAGGTATTTAGCAATTAAAAACAGGTCTGGTGTAAATATTAGTGCTGTTGAGCTGGCTTGTGCTGAAGCGATACATTTATCGGTAAATGGTTTCTTTCTGCTTTCGACAGGCTCTAAACGATAAGGATTTCCAAACAATACTGACTTGGCTGGTGCCATAACTTCATCGCGCTTAAGATCTTCATGTATATTAAGAGCTATTTGTCGAAGTTTATCTATGTTAATTGCTTTGTTATCTTTGCCTTCGGCCTCACCGATAAATCGTCCTTCTTCAGAAACGAAAACAGCATCAAATTCAGACTCGCCATTATCAAATTGTGAAACACTGAAACCCATTAGCACCAATGACTCAATAATAGCATGCTCAAGTGGCTTGCCTTTTTCAAACAGAAGATTTCTAAGACGCGCAAGATCTTTTGTTTGGCTGAGTATCTGCTCCTTTTCTTTCTGGATGGCCTGTATTTTCTCTTCAACTTTCAAAAGGCTCTCAAATGCAGTAATTTCCTGTTTTAGCAAAAATTTTTCGGACTCAACCCACTTTGGTGGAGGAGTTATATCCCCGCTTGAGTTGATCAATTTTGCCATTAACACCACTTCTCGTATCAATTCTTTAGCAAACAACTCACCTTTACTTGTCCATTCATTTTCATCATTTATGAAATCATCCTGATAAAAATCTATGTCTGGCAATAATAGCAGCGCTCCATTGCTATTATTACTTCGTATTAACGAACCAACTTCTTTATCTCCGTTTTTAGTGAGTATCAATTTTGTTGTATTATTAGATTCAATAGTAACAGTATAGGTTGATTTAGCAGAGAACTGTTTCCAATAAGATGATACTATCTGAGAACTATTATTTGAAAGTTTCATTTCCCTACCCTTGCCGCTTGTTAGCGCTAATTCACAGGGAACAAACTGATAGTTATCATAACTTGTTACTATTCTTGTCACCTTTTGATTTCTGCCAGTACCAGATGTGCGTTTTTCTCCAGTAGCTATAGAAACAGGTGTTTTATCACATAAATATACTATTACTAATTTCCCATGTTCTACGGCTGTTTTAATTTCTCTACGCCAGTGCTCAGACTGCGCTTTTAATTTAAAGGAGTCATTATCTGATAAACATGGGTTTCCTTGGAATGTAGACTCCTTTCTATTGATATAACTATATATATCAGGTCTTATGAGTATAACATCCCAGTCTAAAAGAGAAATGTTGTTATCAAAAGAACTGTATTCAGCACTTTCGTCAGCCAGATCAAAACCTATCGTAAGAATTTTTTTTGTGCCATATATGTTCCCTCACAAAATCGATTTGTAACACAGTTGATTTTCTAGTCAGTTGCTATGCATATCATGAAAGTATAAACGTGTGCAAAAAATACAATACGATTTATTCTACTTATTAAAATGTATCTTTGAAAAAGTAGACTCTCTGCGGTACGCTCTGACGGTATCATTTACCCCGATTTTTCACGCAGCGCGCCGGTCCCTTTCCGGCCCGGACGGAGCCCGACATGATCCTGATGCCCGACGACGAACCCGAGCTGCTCCCGCCCCCGGTGGTCATTCCGCCAGATGAGGATGTCCTGCCGGTGCTGTCAGGTGGTAATGCCCTGGTCAGTCCCGCACGGGCCTACCTGCTGTCCCTCAATTCACCCCGCAGCCGGCAGACCATGGCCTCGTTCCTTGGCATCGTCGCCGGCATGCTCGGCGCCACGTCCCTGGAGTCCTGCAGCTGGGGCAGCCTGCGGCGCCACCACGTGATGGCCGTGACCGAACTGCTGCGCGACACCGGCCGGGCCACGGCCACCGTCAACACCTATCTTTCGGCACTGAAGGGCGTGGCAAAAGAAGCCTGGATGCTTAAGCTAATGGACGTCGAGAGTTTCCAGCACATCCGGGCGGTACGTAACCTGAGGGGCAGCCGCCTGCCGCGCGGCCGGGCCCTGCCACCGGAGGAGATACGGGCGCTGTTTGGTGCCTGCGAGGCCGATGACTCCAGCATCGGGGTACGCGATGCGGCAATGCTGGCCGTCATTCTCGGCTGCGGGCTGCGCCGCTCGGAGGCCGTGGGGCTGGATTTGAGTGACGTTGTCACCCATGAGCGGGCGCTCCGGGTACTGGGTAAGGGAAACAAGGAGCGGCTGGCATACATGCCGGCTGGTACCTGGCAGCGGCTAACAATGTGGATTGAACAGGTTCGGGGGGAGAGAGAGGGGCCGCTGTTCACCCGTATCCGTCGTTTTGACACCCTGACGAATGACCGCCTGACCGACCAGGCGGTGTACCATGTCCTGCAGGTGCGCCAGCGCCAGGCCGGAATAGCCAAATGCGCGCCGCACGACTTGCGTCGAACCTTTGCCACCGCCATGCTGGATAACGGCGAGGATCTCATCACGGTGAAGGATGCGATGGGTCATGCCAGCGTCACCACCACCCAGCAGTACGATCGCCGCGGAGAAGCGCGCCTGCGCACGGCCCGTGACCGTCTGGATCTGATATGAACTTAACAAGATGGCAAGATGTTAAGTTAACAAGATACCAGGTTAATATGTTCGCAGGCTACGCGATTGAATCGCCACGGGTTTAACAGACACCTCAGAGTCATTTAAGATGGCTTAAAGAGAGGTGCCCATGAGCGGTAAGCGTTATCCCGAAGAGTTTAAAACTGAAGCAGTCAAACAGGTTGTTGATCGCGGTTATTCTGTTGCCAGCGTTGCAACA
>OKPG01000250.1_pt1 | contig 5367 bp, 8 predicted proteins | sample 1612331 | NCBI WGS metagenome assembly OKPG01 (sample SAMN04436790, study PRJEB24849) | human gut metagenome | biome: human gut; feature: NICU; material: stool | host: Homo sapiens | place: USA: Saint Louis, MO | collected 2011-04-21
ACCACGTTGGTATTGACTAATTTATCGGTACGGTTAGCCTCGCTTCGCGCCAGGCTGGCCTGCGTTTTGGCTCTCGCCAGGTTCGCCTGCGCCTGTTCCAGCGCCGCGCGATAGGTTCGGTCATCAATCGTGAACAACACCTCGCCCTTTTTCACCTCCTGGCCATCGGTGTAATTCACTTTATCAATGTAGCCGGAGACGCGTGGGCGCAGCTGAACGCTTTCCACCGCTTCAATGCGACCGTTAAAGCTGTCCCACTGGCTAATGGATTTCACCACCACGTCAGCTGCGCTGACGACGGGCGCTTGCGGTGCGGCATTTTGCGCGACGCTGTCATCGCACCCGACGAGAAGCGCGGAGAGTAAAACCACCCCCGTCGCGCTCAGATGAAAGTAACCCCAGGTTTTTTGCAGGCTCATTATTTTTATTCCGGTTATTGTAGCCGCCGGGCAAGACGCAGCGGGAGGCGCCGCGCCACTTCCTTTGTCCGGTCTGGCTTAAGGCCATTTGTGTCGTTCATCGCCACAAAACTGTAACAGTTGCGAATACACTATCGCGGCGATTGTAGGAAGGCGCTTAATTAAGTGCAAGAATAATTGTTGCACTTTATGTGCTATTTGCGGCGAAGGTAAATCACGGGTTTTGAGAAGGGATTTAAATGTAACAATAAAACTTGCAATTAATATCAAAACGGGCCACCTTTAAGTGCAACAAACAAAGATGCTTTTAATGCGTGGCGTAGGGGGAAGCAAGATGAACACGAGTGCATTCATTCACGATTTGCTCGACTGGATCGACAACAACCTTGATAGCCGCCTGGACATTGAAACCGTCTCCAGGCGAGCCGGCTATTCGAAATGGCATCTCCAGCGGATCTTCAAAGAACATACCGGCTCCCCTCTCGCTGAATATATTCGCGCGCAAAAGCTGCAAAAATCAGTTGAGCGCTTAGCCCAAAGCGATGAACCGATTCTGAACGTGGCGATCGCGCTGGGCTTTGACTCTCAGCAGTCCTTCAACCGCAGCTTTAAGCGTCAGTATGGTCAGGCGCCAGGGGCATGGCGACGCAGTATCGGCTGCCGTGGATCCCGACAGATGAGCCAATAATTCACGTCCCGTTCGGATATCAGTTACAAAAGAAAAACCCTCTGTAAAAGGGGGGTTATCAGTCTTAACTGCTTATGACGTGCAGAAAGGTTTACGGGCTTATTCCCACTCAATCATATCAGCTCAGTCCTTGCATTTTGGCTTTACGCTATTCTCGATAATCGGCTTTCTTATATATTGTCCTTAATCTCGTTGCGTCGAGGTTCCGAGCACAACTGTAGGGATGATTTTTGTCGGGATTATCTGTGGAACTTCACTTTATATTTTTATGAACACATCCCTTAAAACGATCTACTATCGGGTGTAGCTGTAAAATTGATATAGATCTACTTTCCAAAGGCAAGCCAACCTTTTTTAGAGTAAAATAATTAAATGCGCACTTTATGTATAGTTTATTTTAAAAACACACGCACTATATGCAGATAATTTTCATAAGCATCTATAAAGAAAAGAGAGATACATGACTTTGCATGGAAAGTTTATTATAAATGATGCTGATTACTCACCACTTGAATTTGATGGTGTTGGAGTCTTTATGGCTTTTTCTGGTAACGGTGCATACAGAAACAAAGGAGCATGTGGCATCATTCCTAACGTTGGACCGCTACCAAAAGGTAAATATTATATAGTAGACAGGCCTAAAGGAAGTATGGCTAACAGATTTAGAGCCTGGGGAGTCGATACATATAAAAGCACTTTTAGTTATCATGTTGATCATTCTGAATGGTTTGCTTTATTTCGCGACGATGGGAATATAGATGATTCTACATTTTACAAAAGCGTAGCCAGAGGTGGATTTAGGCTACATCCCGGTCAGGTATCAGAAGGGTGTATAACTTTACCAAGCCAATCAGATTACAATAGATTAAGAAACGCACTATTAAGAACAAAGAAAGCAAAGGTTAAAGGTCTTGATTTAGAATCCTATGGAACAATTGAGGTCATTATTGGTGGTTATCAGAAAACTTGTCCTTAGTTCTGTTAGAATGGTTCTTTTCATCGGCATATTCGCTATTGTTTCATGGTTAGATGTTTGCTACTTAACTGAACATCCATTAATAAGTCACGAAACAGCTATTAGAATTTCCTATTTAATTAGCAACAACCCAACACCCGAAGATATCTATTATAGTTATGATTATGTATTAATTTCATTCAACACTCTTACCTCTATCTTTTTCTACATCATAACAATGAAGTTAATTAAACTAATAAGGAGTAAATAAAATGCCTATCCCTCCCTATCTTTGGCTAAAAGATGATGGTGGTGCAGATATCAAAGGCTCTGTAGATGTTCAGGATCGTGAGGGCTCTATCGAGGTAATCAGTATGGGTCATGGTGTTAACCTTCCCGTCGATACTGCCAATGGAAAGATCACCGGAACACGCCAACATTCATCATTTAATTTTGAAAAAGAAGTCGACAGTTCCAGTCCCTATCTCTACAAAGCAGCAGCTACAGGGCAAACATTAAAAAGTGCAGAAGTAAAATTTTATCATATCAATGATGCGGGCCAGGAGGTGTGTTATTACACCGTATTAATGGAAAATGTAAAAATAACGGGTGTTAATTGTGGTGTGCCCAATGTTAAATTATCAGGCAATGATAAGTTAAATCATATGGAATCCGTCTCTATGCAATATGAAAAAATCACATGGCGTATTGTAGATGGGAATATCCAATTCTCTGATTCATGGTACGAGAGGCCAACAGCATAAATTTCTGTTACTTTCTGCGCCACAGTGCGTTCTGAAATTATGCTCTTCGTTGCTAACGCTGCCAGAAAGTGCCAGACATAAAAAACAAAAAAGCCCGCAGTTACGCGGGCTTAGAGATACTTTACTGCATTTAACTACAGGCTGTAGCCAGACGCGAAATCATTCCCACTCGATTGTTTACGGAACGCATAACCAATTGACTGGTAATAAGTTTTTGAAAACCAATCTCCACCGTACCGTCTTATATACCGTCACCGGAAATCAGTACCATGAAAAATACCATGTCACCGGGTCAGTGAATCGTACTGCTTTTCACAGACTCGTCCGGCTTCTGCGGCCCGGTCAGCGTACTCTGCCAGTTGTCGGTTTCGCTCGAGAGATTTGCTGAGCACGTCGGCAAGCAAAACTCCGGTGTCTGCGGCTGACGACCCAGCGCCGACAGTGGCGTTATACTGCCTGAGCTGCTCACGGATGGCAACGAGCTGTTGCTGCAACCGGCCAGCGCGAGCGGCAGCATCAAGAGCATCATTGCGCGCCTGGTCGATCCTCTGCTGCGCTTCACGTTCATTGGTCGCTTTCTCCTGTTCTTTCAGCGAACGCAATTTTGCGTCGGCTTCTTTCTGATCTGCCTGTGCCTGCGCATACCCGGCATCGTACTGGCTGCTGCCGTGCACATTCCAGGCAATCATGCCGCAGCCCACCAGAGCAGCAAGCATCACCACGATAAGCAACTGTTTCCAGTACGCTTTAACGAATGCCCAGATCATACCGCCAGCACCTTACTGGCAGTGATGTACCGCGCGCGCCGGTCGTCGATACCGTTCTGCCCGCCATTGATGATCTGCGTGACGCGCACCAGGTCGCCGGTGTACTTCATGCAGCCTTTGGTGGCGAAGAACCACGCCGCGCTGCGGGCCGCATATTCGTCCTGCGCCAGCAGCTCAGGTTGCTTAACCAGATCCACCTTCAGGCCGTTGCCACAATCGCGGTAGTTGTTCAGCCCGGTGATCTGGATAAGCCCGCGTCCGCGGTAAAACCAGCCGTCGGTCGGCCCGTTATTCCCCATGCGTTTGTTGTATACCAGGTTGGCGATCGCGCGCTGGCGCTCAAGCGGTAACGATGGTTCACCAGTACGGCGGCCCAGCGCGTTGGCCTGTCCCTGAGTAAGTCGCCCGTTTCTGACGAATCCTGCCAGCCCGGTCACGCTGTAATTGAAGTTCTCCTGCAGCCGGGTGAATCCGCCGGACTCATGCCCAACCTGCGCGATAAACATCGCCTGGTGCAGCGAATTCTCGATGCCAAACTCTTTCATGGCTGCGGTGATATGCGGGAACCAGCGCGCGGCCAACTGCTCAGTAACGCCGGCGGCGCGGCGGAAATGGTTAATGTCCATGCTGAGACCTCGTTATCTTGAAGATTTGTACCACGTTCCCTTTTGTCTTGATGAGCGCAGCCAGGAACACGGCTTTGATGATGATTTCTGACCAGTCGGCGCTGACGTAGTACCCGTAGAAAGTCCGGATAGGTACACTGGCAGCCACGACGATCAGCAGGTATGCGAGCCATCCTCCCCACCAGCGATGGCGTGACCCGTCTCGGCGGAACAGCAGGACTCGGATTGCAATACCGCCACAGATAGCGGCGTTCAGGATGAGCTCAGGACTGGTCATCGTCTTTTCTCCCCGGGATCAGGTCGCGCGGATTTTCAGAACGGTGATACAGCCAGACGCCAATGCGGACAGCGACGATAGACGACACGAATGCCCCGGCAGAAAACACGATGCCCTTCTCGAAAGAGTCAGGTGTTATTTTCGGGATCCAGCTCGCTATTCCGATAAGCAATGTCGCTGTGGCTTTATAGAAGAGAACTCCGCATAGGTAGCTGAGGAACGCCAACAGTAACCGACGCTTAATCGGATACTCTACTGCCGAGGTAACAAAAATTACCGCGCCAGCCAGCGAACCTAATGCCACCTCGGGAGGGACACCGACGACTACTGAAGCCAGCGCACCCAGGCTAAGACCCTGATTGAGTGACTCTGTTGTCAGCACATGTGCCATAGTGACCACCGTTTAATGTGCATAAAGAACCCCCTTAGTTGGTGAGTTCATCATACACAATAAACCATATCTGGTTTAAAAAACCTCAGATTGCTCCTATCAAAATTACCTTAAGGGTGATATGATGCGGTCATATTTATTGATGGTAATAATGTTTGAGCAAATCTTCTAGAAGAGTCCCCATTTATACGGATTGGTTCCCGCAATCAACAAAAGGAGGTTTTCAATGAAAAATAAGAAATTATACGATTTCTTAACTGGTGCTATTACTTTAGTGCTAACTATTATCTTTGTAATTGTGATAATGGGCCTCCATATGTATTCAGAAAGAGGTTCTGTAATGAGCTGGCTGCCATGATTTTCAGATTGATGACATATCCTGCCAATATTGGCGTGGTTCTTTTAATTGGTATTATATTCTCAGCAATACCTCTGTCTTACTTCTACGAGACTCCAGATCCATTTTATATATTACTGTTA
>OKPG01000261.1_pt1 | contig 4802 bp, 3 predicted proteins | sample 1612331 | NCBI WGS metagenome assembly OKPG01 (sample SAMN04436790, study PRJEB24849) | human gut metagenome | biome: human gut; feature: NICU; material: stool | host: Homo sapiens | place: USA: Saint Louis, MO | collected 2011-04-21
AATATATGTCGTATAGGCGTCAAATAGATGCTCAATTAATCCGTCCCAATTTGTCGTGATAATCCCATCAACATCACATGCTTTTAAAAGTTCAATTTCGTCCTCAAGATCTAGAGATTTTAATTTTTCTTCTGTTTTGTTAATTAGATGCTTACTAATTTCATAGCGTAGAGGTGATGTTTTATTAATGACGTTTTTTTCGTATTCTAATCTGCTTTCTTTATAATCATCATTGGACCACCAATAATCATGAAAATCTTCTGCAATAAGTCGAGCAGAAGATGGAATGTCTCCATTTGCACTACTTTTAAAGTATTGAAATGATTTTCCCGTAACGCAGAAAAGGCTAAGCAAACCCTCCCAATCTTCAAGTCCCATATAACGTCTGGAAAATCCTGACCCTAAAAAAAGAAATGGACCTGATGCACGATCTTTAAATAAAACAGTTAACTCATCCTCAATATTCATAAATCATCTACCTAAATGAATTTATTTTGTATTGAGTATATTGTATTTAGTATATATGAAAAGAAAACTACCAAATTGTATTATTTAACGAAAAGTTGTGCATTTTTGGCGGAAGATCACAGGAGTCGAACCTGCCCGGGAACGCTGGCGTCCCCAACTGGATTTGAAGTCCAGCCACCTCACCGGAGATGACGATCTTCCGCGCCTCGATTGCTACATGGAGGCGGGGCGCATTATAGCTACTTTCAGGCATTTACCACATACCCCACACCACTTTTTTCACCTCTCTTTTGACCTGAATCCCCCTGTTTCAGCTAATTCTTAAGAAAATCCTCAGGTTAGCATTTCGTGCTCATCAACTTTTATCCCGATCACAAAAAACAAGAAACGTAATCTCTTAACCAGAAAACGCAATACCCGCTCCTGAAACAATGGTTTAAAACCAATGCAACCGGTCTCAGCGCCCCCTACAGCGTGAAGGATAAAAATATGAGCGAAGTATTGTCAGTAAAAGAGAAGATTGGCTACGGCATGGGAGACGCCGCCAGCCATATCATTTTTGATAACGTCATGCTTTACATGATGTTTTTCTACACCGATATTTTTGGTATTCCCGCCGGGTTTGTCGGCACCATGTTCCTGCTGGCCCGCGCGCTGGATGCGATCTCCGACCCGTGCATGGGGCTGATTGCCGACCGCACCCGCAGCCGCTGGGGCAAGTTCCGTCCGTGGATTTTGTTCGGCGCGATCCCGTTCGGCATCGTCTGCGTGCTGGCCTACACCACGCCGGACCTCAGCCTCAACGGCAAAATGGTTTACGCCGCTATCACCTACACGCTGCTGACCCTGCTTTATACCGTGGTCAACATCCCGTACTGCGCGCTGGGCGGGGTGATCACCAACGACCCGACGCAGCGTATCTCCCTTCAGTCCTGGCGCTTTGTGCTGGCGACGGCGGGCGGCATGCTCTCCACGGTGCTGATGATGCCGCTGGTGAACCTGATTGGCGGCGACGATAAAGCGTTCGGCTTCCAGGGCGGGATCGCCGTGCTGTCGGTGGTCGCGTTCCTGATGCTGGCGTTCTGCTTCTTTACCACCAAAGAGCGCATCCAGGTGCCGCCGAGCACCACCTCCATGCGTGAAGATTTGCGTGATATCTGGCAAAACGACCAGTGGCGCATCGTCGGCGTGCTGACCATCCTCAACATTCTCGCCGTTTGCGTGCGCGGCGGCGCGATGATGTACTACTGCACCTGGATCATGGGCTCGCCGGAGGTGTTCGTCGCGTTCCTGACCACCTACTGCGTCGGCAACCTGATTGGCTCGGCGCTGGCGAAACCGCTCACCGACTGGAAGTGCAAGGTCAGCATCTTCTGGTGGACCAACGCCGCGCTGGCGGTGGTCAGCGTGGCGATGTTCTTCGTGCCGATGCATGCCACCGTGCTGATGTTCGGCTTCATCTTCGTTATCGGCGTGCTGCACCAGCTGGTGACGCCGATTCAGTGGGTAATGATGTCCGATACCGTCGACTACGGCGAATGGACCAACGGCAAACGTCTGACCGGCATCAGCTTTGCGGGCACGCTGTTCGTGCTGAAACTCGGCCTGGCGCTGGGCGGGGCGATGATCGGCTGGATGCTGGCAGGCGGCGGCTACGACGCGGCAGCCAAAACCCAGAACAGCGCGACCATCAGCATCATTATCGGTCTGTTTACGCTGGCTCCGGCGATCTGCTACGTGCTGAGCGCCATTATCGCCAGACGCTACTACACGCTGAAAACCCCCTTCCTGACCAAAATCCTGCGCGAGCTGGCGCAGGGCGCGCGCCGCAATCAGCAGGAGTTTGAAAACCTGCCGGTCAGCAAAGAATTGCAGAACTAAGAGGACGTAAGCATGAAAATCAGTGATGGAAACTGGCTTATCCAACCGGGCCTTAACGTGACGTATCCGGTACAGGTGTTCGACGTGGAGCAGCAGGGCAATGACCTGGTGGTGTATGTGGCGCCGCGTGACGTGCGCGAACGCACCTGGCAGCTCGACACGTTGATGTTCACGGTGCGCCTGTTTGCTCCGCAGGAAGGGATTATCGGGGTGCGCATTGAGCACTTCCAGGGCGCGCTGAACAACGGCCCGCACTATCCGCTGAACGTTCTGAAGGATGTAAAAGTTGAGATTGAAAACAACGCCGAATTTGCCGAGCTGAAAAGCGGCAGCGTCAGCGTGCGCGTCGCCAAAGGCGAGTTCTGGGCGCTGGATTTCCTGCGCAACGGCCAGCGCATTACCGGCAGCCAGCTGAAAAACAACGGCTACGTGCAGGATACCAACACCGATCGCAACTATGTGTTTGAACGTCTGGATCTGGGCGTGGGGGAAACGGTCTACGGCCTGGGCGAGCGCTTTACCGCGCTGGTGCGCAACGGCCAGACGGTCGAAACCTGGAACCGCGACGGGGGCACCAGCACCGAGCAGTCCTACAAAAACATCCCGTTCTACCTGACCAACCGCGGCTACGGCGTGCTGGTGAATCACCCCGAGAACGTCTCGTTTGAAGTCGGCTCCGAAAAAGTCTCCAAAGTGCAGTTCAGCGTGGAAGGGGAGTATCTGGAGTACTTCGTGATCGACGGCCCGACGCCAAAAGAGGTATTAAACCGCTATACGCAGTTCACCGGCCGTCCGGCGCTGCCGCCTGCGTGGTCGTTCGGCCTGTGGCTGACCACCTCCTTCACCACTAACTACGACGAAGCGACGGTCAACAGCTTTATCGACGGCATGGCCGAGCGCGACCTGCCGCTGCACGTGTTCCACTTCGACTGCTTCTGGATGAAAGCCTTCCAGTGGTGCGATTTTGAGTGGGACCCGGTGACCTTCCCCGACCCGGAAGGGATGATCCGCCGCCTGAAAGAGAAAGGGCTGAAGGTCTGCGTGTGGATCAACCCGTACATCGGCCAGAAATCGCCGATCTTCCGTGAGCTGAAAGAGAAGGGCTACCTGCTCAAGCGCCCGGACAGAACCCTGTGGCAGTGGGACAAATGGCAGCCGGGGCTGGCGATCTACGACTTCACCAACCCGGACGCGTGCAGGTGGTACGCCGACAAGCTGAAAGGCCTGGTGGAGATCGGCGTCGACTGCTTCAAGACCGACTTCGGCGAGCGTATCCCGACGGACGTCCAGTGGTTTGACGGTTCCGATCCGCAGAAGATGCACAACCATTACGCCTACATCTACAACGAACTGGTGTGGAACGTGCTGAAAGAGACGGTGGGAGAAGAAGAGGCGGTGCTGTTTGCCCGTTCTGCCTCCGTGGGTGCGCAACAGTTCCCGGTGCATTGGGGCGGCGACTGCTACGCCAACTATGAATCGATGGCGGAAAGCCTGCGCGGCGGGCTGTCGATTGGCCTGTCCGGCTTCGGATTCTGGAGCCACGATATCGGCGGGTTTGAAAACACCGCTCCGGCGCACGTCTATAAGCGCTGGTGCGCTTTCGGGCTGTTCTCCAGCCACAGCCGCCTGCACGGCAGCAAATCCTACCGCGTGCCGTGGGCGTACGATGATGAGTCCTGCGACGTGGTGCGCCACTTCACCCAGCTGAAATGCCAGCTGATGCCGTACCTGTATCGTCAGGCTGCGCTGGCCCGCGAGTTCGGCACGCCGATGCTGCGGGCGATGATGCTGGAGTTCCCGGACGACCCGGCGTGCGATTACCTCGACCGCCAGTACATGCTGGGGGATTCGATGATGGTGGCGCCGGTGTTCTCCGAGGCGGGCGACGTGCAGTTCTGGCTGCCGGAAGGGCGCTGGACGCACCTGTGGCACAACGATGAAATCGAGGGCAGCCGCTGGCATAAGCAGCAGCACGATTTCCAGAGCCTGCCGGTCTATGTGCGCGACAACACGCTGCTGGCGCTCGGCAATAATAACCAGAAGCCGGACTATGCGTGGCACGAGGGGACAGCCTTCCAGCTCTTCAACCTGAGCGATGGCGCAACGGCGGTAAGCGAAGTGCCTGCGGCGGACGGTTCTGTGGTGTTTACGCTGAAGGCGTCACGTCAGGGCGACGTCGTGACCTTTACCGGCGCGGGAGATGCGCAAAACTGGTCGGTGTGCTTGCGCAACGTGCAAAAGGTTGGCGGCGTGAAAGGCTGTTCACATGCGGGCAGCGAGTGGGGTGTGGTGGTGAAAGCCGAGGGGGATGAGGTGGTGATCCACCTCTGAGCTGGAAAAATGCCCGGTGGCGCTTCGCTTACCGGGCCTACGGTAATTATGCGGTCTGATGCCCTCACCCACGGGGCTGAGGGATCCCCAGTAATTTTTTTATGCAGAAGCAATAAAGTTGC
>OKPG01000354.1_pt1 | contig 1278 bp, 1 predicted proteins | sample 1612331 | NCBI WGS metagenome assembly OKPG01 (sample SAMN04436790, study PRJEB24849) | human gut metagenome | biome: human gut; feature: NICU; material: stool | host: Homo sapiens | place: USA: Saint Louis, MO | collected 2011-04-21
AGTATCAACGATGCTTGATAAATCTATTTCGTTGACAATTATGTTGTTACAAACCGTTGATGAATATGTATCAATTATTTGCTTGAGAATTTCTGAAATGCGTGGTGTATAGTTATATCTCACTGAAACATATCCTTTTTTTACTATGAAAATTATACTCCCACTGTACAATTTTTTCTGCTGAAATTTACCCCTTCTAAAATCAAATTCAGTGTAATCAATAGATATATGGTAGGTTTGCAACCCTGAGTAATGATCAATTTTCTCATGCCCTAGCAACTTGGGTCTATTTTCTTTCACTTTGTTTACAACGTCATAGAGTTTCTCTATATCAAATTCTTCATATATACGTTTTACTGAGAAGACGTCTTGGCTGGGTTTGGTTGCCAGTTATCTTGTACTTCTCTGATGTGATTATATGAAAATGGCAGGTCTGATATTTTTTCTATCAATACCTCTTTTGATAAGTCAGATGGGAAAATTATCCCTCGATTGAAGGCGATCTTCCTTAATGTAACATCTGTGATTTTTGCACTGTTAGAGTGGAGGGCAGTATAAATGTCACTTTCGTTTGAAAACAACGTGGCTTGATATTTATTCATGTCATACTCCTTATGAAAAGTGACATTTTCTATTCACCTGCTTGCTGGCAACTTGGTACTCAAATATAGATAGCTTTTGATTAACAAAAGGAATGGATACTATTTTTTCCCTTAACGTTTCGATATGAGATTGAGTGAAAGAATATATGCCTATGTAATCATTAATGGCGGATTGCAAATGAACGCTTGAGTGTGATGAGAACGGAGTTATAACAAATATTTTGTCAAATTGATTGAGTAATTGATAGTTAAATATATACTCTAAAAGAAATATAAAGTGATTACTGGAATCAACCTTTTCTTTCCAGAAAATATTCAATATTTTATTTCTTATTCTATCGCCATCATCATTTCTAATATATTCGTGTTCATATGAGTAAAAAATCATGCCAGATGTTATCATTTCAATTGTGGCTGGAAGGATTTTCCCTTTCGTTGCTATTTTATTATGCTTGTCAGGGTAAAAATATGTGCAGTTCTCTATCTCAGGAATTTTTTGCCATAACATATTTGTTTCTTGTGTTACTTTGTCAGTAATCCCCCTTCTAGTCTCAATGTGTTCTGTAACATCTAGTAAAAATCTGATCATAGTTGGGTCAAAAACTGCAATCAAAGAGTTCTCTGGAAAATCATAACTTGCTGTGGCGGCTCCATTTAATTTTTCAATTAAATCAGA